>ERZ773107.592-NODE-592-length-38722-cov-12.415160_pt1 | contig 38722 bp, 31 predicted proteins | sample MGYA00580571_ERZ773107 | MGnify/ENA primary metagenome ERZ773107 (study PRJEB29015, sample SAMEA2737843) | human gut metagenome | biome: human gut; feature: human-associated habitat; material: faeces | place: China | collected 2012 ... | reverse complement strand
GACGCTGGGTGCCGCCGAAGCCCGGGGTGATGCCCAGACCGACTTCCGGCTGACCAAACACAGCGTTGTCGGAGCAGATGCGGATGTCGCAGCTCATTGCCAGCTCATTGCCGCCGCCCAGTGCAAAGCCGTTGACGGCTGCGATGACGGGGATGGGGAAGCTCTCGATCATCAGGAACACATCATTGCCCAGTTTGCCGAAAGCCTCGCCCTCGGCCTTGGTCATGGTGCTCATGGAGCCGATGTCAGCGCCTGCCACGAAGCTCTTGTCGCCTTCGCCGGTCAGGACGATGCAGCGGATAGCGGACTGGTCAACTGCCTCAAAAGCAGCCTTCAGGTCTGCCAGGACTTCGGGGTTCAGGGCGTTCAGTGCCTTCGGGCGGTCGATGGTGATGATCTCGACTGCGCCCTGCACCTCGGTTTTTACAAATGCCATTGTGAAAACCTCCATTCAGGTTATATCTTATTCAAAACAGCCCCCGGACAAGGGGCAAGTCTCCGGTCTCGCCCACTGTCCGGGCTGTATCAATATCCGGAGTGACCCTTCAAAGGGAAATCAGTCCATCTCGACGATGGTTGCGCAGCCCATGCCGCCGCCGATGCACAGGGTAGCCAGACCCTTGTGAGCACCACGATGCTTCATAGCGTACAGCAGGGTGACGAGGATACGAGCACCGGAAGCGCCGACCGGGTGGCCCAGAGCGATTGCGCCGCCGTTGACGTTCAGCTTGTCCTTATCGAAGCCCAGAGCCTCGCCGACAGCGATGGACTGTGCTGCGAATGCCTCGTTGGCCTCGACCAGATCCATATCAGCAACGGTCATGCCGGTCTTGGCCATGACCTTCTTGGTAGCAGCGATGGGGCCCAGACCCATGACCTCGGGCTCAACGCCTGCCAGAGCACCGGCGACCCAGGTTGCCAGAGGCTTCACGCCCAGCTCCTTAGCCTTCTCCTCGCTCATGACGACCAGAGCAGCAGCGCCGTCGTTGATGGCGGAAGAGTTACCAGCGGTGACGATGCCGTCTTTGGTGAAGGCGGGCTTCAGCTTTGCCAGAACCTCGGGAGCGCTCAGACGGGGGCCCTCATCGGTATCGAACACGGTGTCGCCCTTCTTGCCCTTGATGACAACAGGAACGATCTCGTCCTTGAAGGCGCCGTCCTTGATGGCCTTGTCAGCCTTCAGCTGGCTGTTGTATGAGAACTCGTCCAGCATCTCGCGGGTGATGGGGCTGTAGCCGTACTTCTTCTGGTAGGTCTCGTTGGTGCAAACGTTCTCAGCGGTCATGCCCATGTGCTTGTTGAAGCCGCAGGCATCCCACAGTGCATCGTTGACCATGGTATCCACGATCTCGCTCTTGCCCATGGGAGCGCCCATGCGGTAGCCATAGCGAGCCTTCTGCAGTGCGAAGGGAGCCATGTCCATGTTCTCCATGCCGCCTGCAACAACGATATCAGCATCGCCTGCCTCGATCATCTGAGCAGCCATGTTCACGCAGTTCAGACCAGAGCCGCAGACCACGTTGACGGTGACGGCGGGGGTCTCGATGGGCAGACCAGCCTTCAGGGCAGCCTGACGAGCGACGTTCTGGCCCAGACCAGCCTGAATGACGCAGCCCATGTAAACATGATCGACCTGCTCCGGTGCGACGTGTGCGCGCTCCAGTGCCTCCTTGATGACGATGGAGCCCAGCTCAGCAGCGGGAACGTTGGCAAGAGTGCCGCCGAACTTGCCGATGGCGGTACGGCATGCAGATGCGATAACAACTTTCTTCATGTTAATAGCCTCCTGATTTGTGTGTATATTGGTGGGTTTTAGGAACCAATTTTATAGAAACGCCTGCGGCGTTTGCACATAAGAAACGGATTCAGGGCTGCTCCCCTTTCGCCCGGAGCGCGGCCATCTTCTGTTCGACGGCGGCTTCCACATTGGGCGTGACGAACTTGGAGATATTGCTGCCGTAGCGGGCAGCCTCTTTCACGATCGTCGAGGAAAGGTAGCTCCATTTGATGCTGGTCGCCAGGAACATCGTCTCGATGCCGGGCATCAGTGCGTGGTTCGTCTGCGCCAGCTGGATCTCGTTTTCGAAATCCGTGACCGCCCGCAGACCCCGCACCATGACCGAAGCGTGGCGCTTTTTGGCGAACTCCACGGTCAGGCCGTCAAAGCTCTCCACCGTGACGTTCGGGATGCCCTTGCAGCACTCCTGCAGCAGGGCCACCCGCTCTTCTACGGTGAACAGAGGGTGCTTGGCGCTGTTGATGAGCACGGCGACGATCAGGTGATCGTTGATCTTTGCGGCACGCTTGATGATGTCCAGGTGCCCTTTGGTGACCGGATCGAACGATCCGGGATAAACTGCTGTTGCCATCGTGTCCTCCTTGGTGCGCGCTGGTATGAAAAGCGCGCTCGGTCCTGCCATGATAGCACTTTCCAGTTCGGGTTGCAAGACGTTGTTTGCGGTGCCGCGTCTCATCGCTATTTTTTTAACGATTCATGACGCACTGCTCCGCACCGCCATGCTACGCTATAAGTAAACCACATCGTCAAAATTTTATCAAGTCCTTTTTCGAAAAATTTTGTTTTTATCAGACCAAAGAATTCGGTTGAATCGCTAAGAATTTTAGTCATATTGCCATCCAGTCACTTTTTTGCCCCGATTTGCTCCGAAAGTATTGATTCCTCTCTTTGTTAATGTTATAACTAAGTTATCGGATTGGGTTGTAAGAATTTACAATTCCTTTATGTTATTATAGGAGAGGATGGTTTATAATGGATTATACGGAACTGTATGCGCAGAAAAAGATGACTGCCGATCAGGCCGCTGCTTTGGTCAAGAGCGGCGATTGGGTGGACTATGGCTGGGCTGTGAACACCCCGGTGGCAGTCGATGCTGCCATCGCAAAGCGTCTGCCGGAGCTGGAGAACGTCAATTTCCGCGGCGGCATCCTGATGTGGGTGCCGGAGATCTTCCAGATCGACGACCCGGCTGCCCACATGACCTGGAACAGCTGGCACATGGGCGGCATTGAGCGCAAGGCCATTGCGCAGGGCTTCTCCTTCTACTCCCCCATCCGTTATTCGGAGCTGCCCCGTTACTACCGCGACAGCAAGGACCCCGTGGATGTGGCAGTGTTCCAGGTCACGCCCATGGACGAGCATGGCTACTTCAACTTCGGCCCCTGTGCTTCTCATCTGGGTGCCGTTTGCGAAAAGGCCAAAAAGATCATCGTCGAGGTCAACACCAACATGCCCCGCTGCCTGGGCGGCACCGAGAACTGGGTGCACATCTCTCAGGTAGCCGGTGTCGTGGAGGGCACCAACCCGCCGATGGGCCAGATGGCTGCACCCGGTGCGGCCACTGAGGTGGACCTCGCCGTGGCGAACCTCATCGTCCCGCAGATCCCGAACGGTGCCTGCCTGCAGCTTGGCATCGGCGGAATGCCCAACGCCATCGGCAACCTGATCGCGCAGAGCGACCTGAAGGATCTGGGCGTCCATACTGAAATGTACGTTGATGCCTTTGTGGACATCGCCAAAGCCGGCAAGATCACCGGCCGCCACAAGAATCTGGACAAGGGCCGTCAGGTCTACGCCTTCGGTGCCGGCACCCAGAAGATGTACGATTACCTCGACAACAACCCGGAGTGTATGGCAGCCCCCGTGGAGTACACCAACGACATCCGCAGCATCTCGGCCATCGACAACTTCATCTCCATCAACAATGCTGTCGATATCGACCTGTTCGGTCAGGTCAACGCCGAGAGTGCCGGTGTCAAGCACATCTCCGGTGCAGGCGGTCAGCTGGACTTCGTTCTGGGCGCATACCTTTCCAACGGCGGCAAGAGCTTCATCTGCCTGTCCTCTACCTTTATGAATAAGAAGACCGGCAAGGTCGAGAGCCGCATCCGCCCCACGCTGGAGACCGGCAGCATCATCACCGATACCCGTGCCAATATCCACTATCTGTGCACCGAGTACGGCTGTGTGAACCTGAAGGGCCTGACCAGCTGGGAAAAGGCCGAAGCATTGATCAGCGTTGCACACCCCGATTTCCGGGATGAACTGATCGCCGAAGCTGAAAAATTGCACATCTGGCGCAGGAGCAACAAGCGCTAAACAATGCTGCGGGCGTTCCTGCTGCCCGCGGCAGGAATGGAGTCTACGGAAACATGATGGACAAAAAGCCACACATCAAACCCTACCTGTATGGGATGCTCGCGGGATTCGGTGCCATATCACTGAGCATCCTCTTCTTCTTCCTGATCTACCGCTTTCAGGGCTTCGGGGATGCGATCTCGAAGCTGACGGGCATCCTGATGCCGTTCATCTACGGCGCGGTCATCGCCTATCTGCTCAAGCCGGTGTGCAACTGCGTGGAGAATTTTCTCCGCCGCCTTCTGCCCGAAAAGATGGGAACTGCGGCCAACATGCTGGCGGTCACCATCTCGCTGCTGTTCGGCATCCTGGTGGTGTATGCGCTGATCATGATGATCGTGCCGCAGCTCATCACCAGCGTGACGACGCTGTACTACACGGCGCGGAACAACCTGAACGACTTCGTGGACTGGGCTTCCCATCAGGAGATCATCGCCAGCAACCAAAAGCTGCTGGATTTCATCGAGACATCCTATGACAACCTGCAGGACACGCTGGACAACCTCGTCCGGACGAAGCTGGTCCCCTCCATGCAGAGCCTCCTGAGCGGTGCAGCGCTGGGCGTGATGAGCTTCGTGACCTTCCTGAAGAACATCGTCATCGGCCTCATCGTTTCGGTGTATCTGCTGGCCAGCCGGAAGAAATTCGGGCAGCAGGGCAAGCTCATCCTTTATAGTCTGGTCAAGCCCCGTTGGGCCAACCTCATCATGGAGGAGATCCGTTACGCTGACCGGATGTTCGGCGGCTTCATCAACGGCAAGATCCTGGATTCCGCCATCATCGGGGTGCTGTGCTATATCGCCTGCCTCATCTTCAAGTTTCCCAGTGCGCTGCTGGTCTCGGTCATCATCGGTGTGACCAACGTGATCCCCTTCTTCGGGCCTTTCATCGGTGCCATCCCGGCCACCTTGCTCATCCTCATCCAGAACCCCATCAAGGCGCTCTGGTTCGTCCTGTTCGTTCTGGTTTTGCAGCAGGTGGACGGCAACATCATCGGGCCGAAGATCCTGGGCAACACCACCGGCCTTTCCAGCTTCTGGGTGCTGTTCGCCATCCTGCTGTTCGGCGGCCTGTGGGGTTTTGTGGGCATGATCATCGGTGTGCCGCTCTTCGCGGTCATCTACGATGTGCTCAAGAAATTCGTCTTCCACGGCCTGCGCCGCAATGAGGAGATGGAACTGGTCACGACCTACCACGACAACTTCGGCGACCCCGACGACGAATAAGTTCCGTCATCTATATCGAATGTCCCGACCCTGTCTCCTGCGGGAGATGGGGCCATTTTATCGCGCAAAAAACCTCCCGCTTCCCGGCGCTGTCGCAGCGCTCCGGAAAGCGGGAGGTTTTGGTTCAGGACGGCTGCACCCGATGCAGACCCAGCGCTTCTGTGTGCTTACTGCTGGCCGGGCTTCCAGTCCTTATAATTCTCATAGCGGCTCGCGCGGATCTTGGTGTGAGACCAGATCTCGTCGGCCATGGGCTGCCAGTTGTCAGCGTAGGCCTTGCACTTGTCGCACAGGTGGTCCACCGTCTCCGGGCTCTGGAGGTCGGTACTGTGGGCGCCGGTCTCGTGGACCATCTTCCGCAGCAGTTCGGGGTTCTCCAGCATGGGGCAGGGACGCAGATGGTTCTTGTTGAAGGGCTGGCCGTTGTGGTACGCCATGAACAGCGGGCTCCGGAGGATCTCCAGAATGCTGCTGTCGTGGATGTTGGCATTGGAATAGTGGATGAAGACGCAGGGTTCCGCATCACCGGCCGAGTTGATATGGAAGTAGTTGCGGCCGCCCGCAATGCAGCCGCCGACGAACTCGCCGTCGTTCTGGAAGTCCATCGGGTAGAACGGGATATCGCAAACCTCGCTGCGCAGATAGCGGATGCGGTCGATCATGTACTTGCGCTGTTCCGGGGTGGGCATCAGCTCCGGGGCTGCCTCGTTGCCGACGGGCATGTAGTGGAAGTAGAAGCCGAAGTGCGCACCCTTGTCGCACAGGAAGCGCATGAAGTCATCGCTGGTGACGGCCTCGATGTTGGCGCTGGTGTAGCAGATGGAAGTGCCGAACAGGATGCCATACTGCTTGAGCAGGTCCATGGCGTGCATGACGGCGGCGTAGTGGCCGCTGCCGCGGCGGGCATCGTTGGTCTCCGGGGTGCCCTCAATGGACAGCATGAAGGCGATGTTGCCCAGGCGGACGACCTCTTTGCAGAAGGCATCGTCGATCAGGGTGGAGTTGGTGTAGATGGCGAACTGCACATCGTTGTGCTTCTCGGCCAGCTTCAGGATGTCGGCCTTGCGGACCAGCGGCTCGCCGCCGGTGAGCATGTAGAGGTACACGCCCAGCTCCTTGCCCTGAGAGACGATCTTGTCCATATCGTCAAAGCTCAGGTTGTTCTTGTGGCCGTACTCGCCGGCCCAGCAGCCCACGCAGTGCATGTTGCAGGCGGAGGTGGGGTCGAACAGGATCAGCCAGGGGATGTTGCACTGGTACTTGACGCGGTTCTCGCGGATGGTCTTGGTGCCGCGGAAGAAGGCCTCATAGCCCAGGTTCAGAGCTGTGGTGCGGGCCACATTGGGGTCCAGCTGGTCCAGCATGCAGTTGATGAGCCTGGACCACTTGCTGTCCGGGTTTGAGAGAGTCTGGCGGGCATGAGCATACGCTTCCTCGCTGAAGGAATCGCCATAGAAGGTCTTGGCGACATCCACCAGCTGGGTCACGGCCTTTTCGCGGTCCTTGTTGACGTGGGACAGCACGATATCCGCCGTCTTGCCCAGTGCGGCGCGCTGCATCTTATGAGTCAGAGAATCAAATGTGGTATTCATTCCAATTTCCTCCCATGCGTTGTCTGATGTGGGGAGCATCCTCCCCCGCCGGGATCAGGACCCGGCGTTCAGATGATCTTATATTCTTGCAGCAGGCGGCCGAGGTCGGTCTCCTGCACCCTGTCGATGACTTTGCCGAGCGCGAACCGCTCGATCCACCGCATCTTGAGGTCGCTCAGCGGGCGTCCATCCCGCAGCTGCACGGCTGCGTTCAGCAGGTCGCGGACGTCGTAGGTGCTGCCCCAGACCTCCGGTACGCCCCGGTCGATGTCCAGCAGGGTATACACCGCCTCCATGCCGGTGCGCATGGAGTATTCGGTGGTGAAGATGGTGTCACGCGGGGTCTCTGCGAACTGCCCCAGAAACGCGAAGTTCACCGCGCCCTCCGGCACCACAGCGGGCCGGTCGCCTGCTGCGCGGGGCATGAAGAAGGCCGTGATGTACGGCATCATGACGGGCACCGTGTTGGCGCTGTGCTCGGCCAGATCTTCGATCTCCGGTTCCGGCACACCGAGGTGATACAGCCACTCCATGCAGATCTCCTTGCCGGTGCAGTCCCGCATGGGCTTCTTCACATAGTTGCCGGGCGTGTCGCTGAACAGGCCGTAGAGCCAGCCCACGAGCTGGCCTTTGGGCTGATTCCGGAACTGCGGCTGGCGGTTGAAGGTCCAGCTCAGCAGCCAGTTGGAGTCCCGGACGGTCACGATGCCGCCGGTGACGACCCCGCCGCTGAAGGGGTCCCGCTTGCAGATGTTCTGGATGTAGGGCACGATCCGCTCGTCCAGCGTGGTCACGGTGGCGCTCATCCAGTTGGTCTGCTCCGGGTCAGAGCAGAATTTCTCCGGGTGGCCGAAGGCGGGGTCCTGCGCGGCGATCTTCTTCCACAGATCCCAGCCATTGCCGGGGTGGAGCACCGTATCCAGCGCAGCGGGCTGGTCCTGCGCACCGATGGAGCTGTTCTCGACGCAGCCGCCGTTGGTGATGAAGACCAGATCGTTTTCGGTCAGGTCCACCCGCTCCTCGTGGTCGTCCACCAGAAGGCAGATGGTGCGGGCCTGCTTTTTGCCGTCCGCACAGTCGAACTCGATGTTCGTCACCTTCGTGTTGTAGTGGAACCGGACCCCGTAGCCCTCCAGATAGCGGATCATGGGCAGGATCATCGACTCATACTGATTGTACTTCGTGAACCGGAGTGCCCGGAGATCCGGCAGTCCGCCCACATGGTGGACGTAGCGCTTGAGGTAGAGCTTCATCTCCAATGCGCTGTGCCAGTTCTCAAAGGCGAACATCGTCCGCCAGTAGAGCCAGAAATTCGAACCGAGGACTTCTGCGTCGAACACGTCGGTGATCCGCTTGTCGTACAGCTGCTCGTCCGGGGTGAAGAAGAGCTTCAGGATCTCCATGCAGCCCTTGTCCGACAGGCCGAACCGGCCGTCGGTGTGGGCATCCCGGCCCTGTTGTTCGGTCGCACGGCAGAGTGAGACGTTCGGGTCTTTTTTGTTCAGCCAGTAGTACTCATCCAGCACACTGACGCCCTCGGTCTCGATCGACGGAATGGAGCGGAACAGGTCCCACATGACCTCGAAATGATCGTCCATCTCGCGCCCGCCCCGCATCACGTAGCCGATGCCGGGGTATTGATAACCATCGCATGCGCCGCCGGGGATGGCCCCTTTTTCAAAGAGGTGGACATGTTCGCCCTTCATCTGACCATCCCGCACCAGATAGCAGGCCGCTGTGAGGGCAGCCAGCCCGGTGCCGACGAGGTAGGCCGACTTGCGGTCTACGTCCTTTGGTTTCCGCGGCCGCGCAAATGCTTCATAGTTACCACTGGAATAATACATGTTATTCCCTCCGTTTGTTGTGGTTTCTTTCGTCTTATAGTTTGCGCTGATGGTACTGTACCATGTTGTCAAAAAAGGTTCCATAAACAGAAAAAGCACCGTGATGGAAAACCCATCACAATGCTTCTTCTGTCTAAATTTTCATCAATCATCCAGTTCCGAGAGGCTGCGGTCGGTGCGGAACCGGTTCAGCGCACGCTGGAAATCGCCACGGATCAGGATATTCAGCCGTTCCGTCATCCGGACGGGGTCCTCCTTCATATCCTTGCGGATCCATTCCAGCGCCATGCCCACCAGCGCATACTTGTAGAAATCCACGATGAACTGTACATCGTCATCCTGCACGGTGATCCCCTGCATCCCGCGTTCCATGAACTCCCGCAGCATGGGGTCCAGCAGCTTATATAAGTACTGTTCCACCTGCTCCCGGCTGATCGAGCGGTAGACGTTCATCACCAGCACCTTGTTCTCCTGCACCTGGTGCAGGAGGTCCAGAAACGCCTCCGTCCAGGTATCGAACGTGGGCTTGTTTTCCAGCGCCTTTGCGGCGTCTTCGACCATGATCCAGTCCACCAGGTCGTAGATATCCTTGAAGTGGTAGTAGAACGTCATGCGGTTGACCCCGCAATCCTCCGTGATATCGTTGATCGTGATCTTGTTCAGGGGTTTCTGGAGCAGCAGCTTTTTCAGCGATGCTTCCAGAGCCCTCTTTGTCGTCTGTGACACAAGCTCCATCCTTTCCCAGCAGCGCCGCGCACTGCTGTTTGTGGTGGCCGGCCTCCCAGCCGGAGAAGTAAGAACACTTCCTTTTATAATATACCTCTTTCCGAGGACGATTTGCAAGCAAAAATTCCAAATTCAGGGTAAACTTTCTGTTGCTGCGGCTCCGTATTGCGAAATTCTGCACCGTTTGTGCGTCCCTTACGCCCCATTTTCTGAAACATTCTTTTTTCAGCAGGCCCTTCCCCTCTTGATTTTCAGCCCCCGTCTGCTTACAATGGAGGCGGAGATGAAACAGCATCTCCCCTGCCCCAATGCGGGGGCAGGCCGGGTGGAATTTAAGAAAGAAGGGTTTTTGTTATGCTCAAGACCATTGGATTTTTAGGCTGCGGCAACATGGGCGGGGCCATTGCCCGCGCGGTGTGCAAAGCAGCAGACCCGCAGAACGTGTATCTGGCCAACCGCACCGCTGCCAAGGCGGAGAAGCTGGCCGCCGAACTGGGCTGCAATACCACGATCAACGACGAGGTGGCAGGCCGGTGCGACCTCATCTTCCTCGCTGTCAAGCCGCAGATGATGGAGGCCCTGCTGACCCCGCTGAAGTTCACGCTGGCCGAGCGGCCGGGCCGGTTCGTTCTGTGCAGCATGGCGGCGGGCCTGCCCATTTCCCGCATTCAGGAGCTGGCCGGTGAGGACTACCCCGTCATCCGCATCATGCCCAACACCCCGGCTTCCGTGGGCGAAGGGATGATCCAGTATTGTTCCAGCCATGTCACCGCCGAAGAAGAGGCCGAATTCTGCAAGCTGATGGCCCCCGCCGGGCGGCTCGACCCGGTGCCGGAACCCCTGATCGACGCGGCCAGCTGCGTTTCCGGCTGCGGCCCGGCCTGGGTGTACCAGTTCATCGAGGCACTGGCCGACGGCGGCGTGGCCTGCGGCCTGCCCCGCGCCAAGGCGCAGGAATATGCCGCCCAGATGGTGCTGGGCAGCGCCAAGCTCGTTCTGGAGAGCGGCAAGCACCCCGGCGAGCTGAAGGATGCCGTGTGCAGCCCCGGCGGCAGCACCATTCAGGGCGTCCGTGTATTGGAAGAGCAGGGGTTCCGCGGTGCCGTGATGGACGCCGTCCTCGCCGCATACGATCGGACAAAAGCGATGGGAAAGGGGTAAGGATATGCGAATCGTCGTCAAAGTCGGCACTTCCACGCTGGCGCACTCCACCGGGCGGCTGAACATCCGCCACACCGAAGATCTGGTCAAGGTACTCAGCGACCTGAAGAACGCAGGGCACGAGGTCATCCTCGTCTCCTCTGGTGCCATCGGCATGGGCGTGGGCAAGCTCTCGCTCCCCCAGCGCCCAAAAGATATGGCCACCAAGCAGGCCTGCGCCGCCGTGGGCCAGTGTGAGCTGATGTACACCTACGACCGGCTGTTCACGGCTTACAACCACAACGTGGCCCAGGTGCTGCTGACCGGTGTGGACGTTGAGGATGCCGGCCGGCGGCAGAACGTGGAAAACACCCTGAACCGCCTGCTGGAGCTGGGTGCACTGCCTATCATCAACGAAAACGACACCGTGGCCACCGATGAGATCACCTCCATCGGCGACAACGACACTCTGGCCGCCATCGTCTGCCGCTGCATCCACGCCGACCTGCTGGTGCTGCTGAGCGACATCGACGGCCTGTACACCGCCAACCCCCACACCCACCCGGAGGCAAGGCTGCTCCCGCTGGTGGAGCGCATCACGCCGGAGATTCTGGCGCTGGCCGACGGGGTCGGTTCATCGCTGGGGACCGGCGGCATGTCCACCAAGCTCCGCGCCGCCCAGCTGGTGACGGAACTTGGCGCAGACATGGTCATCGCCAACGGCTCCCACCCGGAGCTGCTGTACGACATTGCCGAGGGCAGACCGGTCGGCACCCGCTTTGCAGGCCGGAAGGAGGGCTGAACCATGACAACACAGGAAATTCTGGAAGCTGCACACGCCGCGAAGTCTGCACTGGCACTGGCGGATGAACAGACCCGCAAACAGGCACTCTGGGGCATGGCAGACTGGCTGTGCCACCCCGACCAGATGCAGACCATTCTGGCCGCCAACGCCGAGGACATGGCCGCCGCCAGAGGGCACATCTCCGACGTGATGCTCGACCGTCTGGCCCTGACGCCGGAGCGCATCGGTGCCATGGCGCGGGGCATTCTGGAAGTGGCCAGCCTGCCCGACCCGGTGGGCGCTGTGCTCAAGCGCATCGAGCGGCCCAACGGTCTGGTCATCGAAAAGACCGCCGTGCCCATGGGCGTCATCGCCATTATCTACGAGAGCCGCCCCAATGTGACCAGCGACGCCGCCGCCCTCGCCATCAAGAGCGGCAACGTCTGCGTCCTGCGCTGCGGCCGGGAGGCCTGGCGTTCGGCCCACGCCATCGTGGAGGCCCTGCGCCGCGGCCTGAAGGAAAACGGTCTGCCAGAAGCCGCCGTCTCCCTCATCGAGGACACCACCCACGCCTCCGCCAACGCACTGATGACGGCCGTTGGTTTTGTGGACCTGCTCATCCCGCGCGGCGGGGCCGGGCTCATCCGGGCCTGTGTGGAGAATGCCAAAGTTCCCTGCATCCAGACCGGCACCGGCATCTGCCACGTCTTCGTCGATGACTCCGCCGACCAGGCTCAGGCGCTGGACATCATCGAAAACGCCAAGGCCAGCCGCCCCAGTGTCTGCAACGCCGAGGAAGTCTGCCTTGTGCATTCCGCCATTGCGGCGGAGTTTCTGCCCAAGCTGGCCCGACGTCTTGGCCCGGCCCGCGTGGCGCGGGGCCTGCACCCGGTCGAACTGCGGCTGGATGAGCGGGCGGCCGCTGTCATTGACGGCACCCCCGCCGGGCCGAAGGATTTCGACACCGAATTTCTCGACTACATTCTGGCCGTCAAGGTCGTGGACAGCGTGGAAGAAGCCATCGGCCACATTGCCGAGCACTCCACCGGCCACAGCGAGGCCATCCTGACCCGGAACGAGGCCCATGCCGCCCTCTTCACAGCAGCCGTGGACAGTGCAGCGGTCTATGTCAACTGCTCCACCCGCTTCACCGACGGCGGCGAATTCGGCCTGGGTTGTGAAATGGGCATCTCCACCCAGAAGCTCCACGCCCGCGGCCCGATGGGGCTGCAGGAGCTGTGCAGCTATAAGTACATCATCCATGGAGATGGGCAGGTGCGGTGAAAACCTCTCAGTCATTGCTTCGCGATGCCATTTGTACATTTGTTTTCTCCCATGGGCTGTTTTTTCATCGTAAACAGTTCCGTTCGATGGTTCGAATGTGTCTTTCGTCTTTGTCGATGGTTGCATCCAAGTTTTCGCCGTTCTCCACAAAACAAAAGTCATACTTCCGGGTAGAAAATCGTAGAAAAAGACGATTTTTCTCTTGACAAAGCCCATTTTGGCGCGGTACAACTATAGTGGAAAGTTTGGAATAAATGCTGTGGGTTGAATGTTTCAAATTTGAAATTGTACGCTCGGTGAATCCAATCCAAAAAAGTGTTCGTCCGCAACCAGACATTGAGACAAAGGAGAGTGTGAATTATGACCATCGCAATCCTCGCTCATGATTCCCGCAAAGAACTCGCGCTTCAGTTCTGCACCGCGTACAGCGGCATTCTTTCCCGCAACACGGTCATCGCCACCGGCACCACCGGTCGTATGCTGAACCAGGCCACCGGCCTGCCAGTCCATTGCTACCTCTCCGGGCGGCTGGGCGGCATCCAGCAGATCACGGCGCGCGTCGCCTGCGACGAAGTCGATCTGGTGCTGTTCTTCCGCGACCCGCTCAAGACGGACAGCGGTAACTTCATCGAGCAGAACCTGCTCCGCCTGTGTGACATGCACAGTGTACCCATCGCCACCAACATTGCAACCGCCGAAGTATTGCTGCGCGGTCTGGATCAGGGCGACCTGGACTACCGCGAGGGGATGCACCCCGCTCTTGTGGAGCCGGTCATTCCGGTTTCCCGCGCCGTGTGCTGAGGCAGACCGGCTTTTTGATTTGTGTATAGAGGGAAAAAACAGCGCCGCAGAGGGCTTCGAACCTTCTGCGGCGCTGCTTTTTTGAATTTGATTTCCGGGGAAATTCGCCTTACTCCAGACCGGCCATCTGCTTGACGGCCTTCATGGCGAAGGTCAGGGTGCGGCCCATGGCCACGCCTGCCATCAGGCAGGGGTAGTTGTTGGCAAAGAAGCTGCCGGACATATCGCCGGTGATGTACAGGCCGGGCATGGGCTTATTGTCGTTGTCCAGAGCCTGACCCTTCTCGTTGATGGCAATGCCCTGCTCGGTGGTCAGCAGAGAGGCACCCAGCCAGCAGCCATAGAACGGAGCCTTGCGGATCGCGCTCAGGCGGTATGCGGGCTTACCGAAATCGGTATCCTCCTGGGCATCGTACAGCGCATTGTAGCGCTCGACGGTGGCGAGGAAGGTCTCCTTGGCGTCGCCGGTGAAGCCCAGCTTGTCGGCCAGCTCCTCGATGGTGTCGGCCTTGAAGAAGCAGCCTTCCGTTTCTGCATTCTCCATCTGCTTCTTGATATAGTCCTCGCCTGCGTTGCGGGTCTGTGCGGAGCAGCCGATGGTGTGGAAGCGCTTGACGTCTTCCAGAATGTTGGCGTCGCAGATCTGGGCATACACACGGCCCGGCTGGTGGGCAGCGGCATAGACGATGTCGTTGTAGGGGCAGCTTTCGTTGGCGAAGCGCTCACCGTTGCGGTTGACCTTCAGGAACGGCTGCGTACCGGGGTTGTACTGCTTGATCTTGCCGGGGAACGCCTTGCCGCCAAACGCATTCTCACTGTCAACATAGCCTGCATCCACACCGGGAGCTACGATGCCGCGGTCGAACAGCATGGGGGCAGCTTCCTTGTCCAGATTTGCACCGGCCCAGACGGCGGCACGGATGCCGTAGCCCTTATCGGACGGAGAGTAGGAACATGCGGTGGTGACGGAGGTGCCCAGCGGGTCGAGCTGCTCCATCATGTAGGGGTTGCCGGGGAAGCCGCCGCAGGCCAGCAGAACACCCTGATTGGCGTTGTAGCGGATGAAATGGTCGTCCTCGGTGCTCTGGGCGATGATGCCGGTGATGCGGCCGGAGGAATCCTTTTCAATTTTGGCGAGGCTGGTCTTGAAGTCGATGCCGTAGCCCAGCTCCTCGATGTACTGCTGCAGGGCCTCGTTGCGCTGCAGGCCGGAAGCGGACTCGCTGGCACGGTAGTTGTGCTCCTGCACCGGGTAGAGGTAATCGGTGTTGTGCTCGGCGTTCTCGGCAGGCCATTCCGCCTCATTGCCGGAGGTGAACTCGCATTCCCAGCCGAACTTGTCTTCCAGAATGCTGCGCATGAAATCGTGCATCGCAGCAGACTCATTGATCCAGGTCCTGACGACCCGCTGGTCGCACTTGCCGGAAGCATAGCGGGAGATCTCGCTCAGCAGCTTGGCCTTGTCGGTCGCAGGGGCACCGGCAGCCTTGGCGGCAGCGGAATCAATGGCACCGTACCAGTGGCGGGTATCCTGCACGGCCGCATTCTGCTCGATGATGCGGAAGTTCAGGCCGTTGGCGGCTGCATAAGCAGCAGCAAACATGCCGCCGTTGCCGGCACCGACGATGAGGATGTCGGTGTCCACGGTCTCGGTGATGGCAGCCTCGTCGATATCCGGCTCCTTGCCCAGCCAGTCGGTCTCGTCACCGGTGGGCAGCTGAACGCTGGACACGGTGGCTTCGCCCTTGGCCTGTGCAAAGCAGCTCTTGGCTGCCTTCATGACGGCATCGGAGGTCACGGTAGAACCGGACACGCCGTCGATCTCGGCAGAACCGGCAGCAAGCAGCTGCTCCTTGAGCTGGTCGGCTGCGGCGGCACCATAGGAAGCGGTCTCGCCGGAGGTATCGACGACCACGTTGGTGACAGCGCTGTCGGAGAAGGTCATGGTGACCTTGACGGTCGAGGAGATGCCCTCTGCCGTGCCCTCATAGGTGCCGGGGATGTAGGTGCCGGATGCGGCAGAAGCGGCGGTGGAGGAGGAGCTTGCAGAGTTGCAGGCAGCCAGAGCACCGGCCGTGACACCGGACATGGCAGCAGCGGCAGCGATCTTCAAAAAGCCTTTGCGCGAGATCTTGTTCATTGCGGGGTTCCTTTCTTCTTTTCTTCGTGTGTTCTTCATTTGCCTTCCAATGCTTCTTCGGTCTGTGCAGTGTGTGCCTGCGCAGACTTCGTTCGACAATAATTTAACACAAAGTTTCGCCCCTGTCTTTTAAGATTTGTTAAGCATCTCCGCCGTTTCTCTGCTTTGGAACGTCGATTTTGCACTTCGTTTGTCAAATAACGGTCAAATTCAGGCAAAGAAATGCACCCACCGCTTAAGTTTCCTTAAACAATGGGCGCATTCCGCTTAACGATCCTTCAGGTTTTGGCGCGAGTCAAAGCTCCGGCTGGCCATCCGGCCGGAACACATACCCCTTTCCCCAGACATTTTTCAGGTAGATGGGCTTTGCCGGATCCGGCTCGATCTTGCTGCGCAGATTGTGGATGTGCACCTGCACCGTGCGCACATCGCCAAGGCTTTCCTTGCCCCAGATCTTCTGGTACAGCTCGTTGGCTGTGAAGAACGTGTTGGGGTAGCGGACGAAAAGAGAGAGGATGCGGAACTCCATGTCGGCCAGATGGATGCTCCGGCCGTCCTTCTCGACGCAGTGGCTGTTAGAGTCCAGCGTAAAGGCCGCGCAGTGGTAGCCGTTGACGCTGGGCTCGGCGGCGTCCATCTGCACCCGGCGGATGTTCGCCATGATGCGGGCCAGCAGCACCTTGTGGTTGTAGGGTTTCGCCAGAAAGTCGTCGCCGCCCAGTTCCAGCGCCCGGACCACTGTGTCGGTATCGTCCAGACAGGACGTGAAGATGATGGGGCAGTGATGCCAGCTCCGCAGCCGCTGGCACAGGTCCATGCCGTTGGTGTCCGGCAGAAGGATGTCCATCAGGATGACATCGAAGTTCTCGCGGGCATGGCTCAGCGCTTCGCCGCCGGTCTCCGCACAGACCACTTCATAATTCTGCTGGCTGTTCAAAAAGTAACGGGTCGTGTCCCGGATCACGGGATCGTCCTCCACCAGAAGCACACGGATCATTCCTGTTTGCTCTCCCCTTTTTCGAAAAACTTTGCTATACTAGGGCTAGTATACCTTATTTTACGGGCTTTCTCAACTGTTTTTCCGGAAGTCCCGTTCGTTCGGGGGAGGTCAACTATGAAAACCAAACATCTTCTCACTGCACTGAGCGCGGTGGTGCTGGCGCTGGGCATCGCGCTGGCCGGCATCTGGTACAACGCCCAGCTTCCGCCGCTGGAACCGGGCACCGCCGCCAGCGGACAGGATGCCGAAGTCCTGTTTCAGGAATGGGCCGGGGCCTTCCCGGACGAAGGCTCCGATGCGCGCATCGTCCGCACGACCTTGCAGTGGATGGCCATCACGGTCTTCTGCACACTGGCGGCGACCGTGCTGGCACTGCACCACTACAAGCCGCAGCGGGAGCTTGGATATTTCCTGCTCTATCTCGTCATCCTCATCGCCTGGGCGGCTACAGTCATCCGCTTGCCGGAGCGAGGCAGCGGTATGGTGCTGTTTCTGCGGCGGGGGTATTTTTCCCTCACGGTGCTGGCCCCCATCTGGCTTAGCGCGGCGCTGACCGGCATAGCCCCCAGGACCAGACAGCAGAAGTCCCTCTCGCTGGCACTGACGGCCGGGTATGTTCTGCTCTCCCTCAGCACCTGCCCGCCGGTGCGGGCCATCGGGCTGCTGGGCGGCATGGCCTACTGCATCGGGCTGCTCATCGCGGCCTACTGGCGGGGAGACCGCGCGGTGCTGCTCCTCCTCTTCCCCTGCGCGGCAACGGTCGGCCTGCGGGTGCTGGTCATTCTGCCGGGGCTGGAGCTCCCCTTTTTCTCGGAGAGCATCCGCTTCTATGTGATGCGGTGTGCCCGCATCTACGACATCCCCTTCACCTTGGGCTGCATGACCTTCGTCTGCCGCCGGTTCGCCCTGCAATTTGACCGCACCGAGCAGCTGGCGCGGGAGCTGGACCAGCGCGTGGCCGACCGCACCCGTGCCCTGACCGAGGAGACCGAGGCCCGCAAGAGCATGATGCTGAACATCTTCCACGACCTGCGCAGCCCGCTGTTCGCAGTGTCCAGCGGGCTGGACACGCTGGAAGCGGCCCCGGAGGCCCTGCCTGCCCTCCTGCCCGCTTTGCAGCAGCGGATGCGCTTTCTGCGGCGGCTGACCGAAGACCTCTTCCTTGCGGCCAAGCTGGAACAGAAACAGGTCCTGCTGAACGAAGACCGCGTTTCCCTGAGCGAGGCCGCGCAGGCAGTCTGTGAGAACTGTCGGAGCGAAGCGGAGAACAAGGGCGTTGCCCTTTGCGCACAATTCGACGCCGAATTGCCCGTCTGGGGCGATGCGGTGCGGCTGCAGCAGATCTTGCAGAATCTCGTGACCAACGCCATCCACTACACCCCTTCGGGCGGTACCATCACCGTCCACAGCTGGGAGGCGGAGGGCTCTGCTCTCGTCTGTGTGCAGGACACCGGCTGCGGCATTGCCCCGGAAGACCAGGCCGCCGTATTTGACCGCTACTTTCACACCACAGCCAACACCAAGCACGACTCCACCGGCCTCGGTCTGACCATTGCGCAGGAGCTGGCCCGCTTACATCATGGCGAGATCCTGCTGGAAAGCGAAGTGGGCAAAGGCAGCTGCTTCACGCTGAAGCTGCCCCTGCTCGCGGATTGAACAAAAAATGCTCTGCCGGAAAAGGCAGAGCATTTTTTGCGGTTGAACGTCGGTTTATGCCAGCGGGTCCCACAGCTTCATGGGCAGAGGTTCCTGCGCCAGCAGGGCGCGCTGGGCATCGCTCAGCAGGCTCTTGCGGACAGTGACCTGATAGACGTTGGCCTGGAACCACTTCTCGCTGCCGATGTAGTAGCCCTTCTGGCCGGACTCCTCACCCCAGCTGTTCTCGATCTTCCAGCGGTTGGCGGTGCCGTTCTCGTCCAGATTGACGCCGCAGAACATCATGCAGTGGTTCATGGTGCTGTCGCGGGTGAGCAGACGCTCCGACTTGGTCATGCCAAAGGTCAGCCCGCCCAGCACCTCGCCGTACTGGAAGCAGTCGGGGTCCCAGTAGCCGTTGGCGCGGTCGCCGTCCGGGTGGCAGTCGCAGCTGAACATGACGCCCTCCCCGGCCTGCAGCTGGCGGATGGTCAGGTCCTCCAGCTCCTCCTGCGAGAGGTTGAGCCAGAACATGCCGTCCTCTACGACATCCCCCATAAACGGCTGGCAGTAGGTGCGGTTGACCGCGTGGATGGGCGACGCGATGATGACGGCATAGTCGTCGAAGTCGCTGCCGACGTACTTATCGAGGAACTGCTTCGGGGTCAGGCCGCGGTCGCAGTGGTAGACCTTGTCGGTATCGGTGTACTCGAAATCAAAGGTCTTGGGCGGCTGGCCGTAGAGGATGCGCAGGGCGTTGTAGACCTCTGCCAGCATCTCCTCGCGGCGGGCCGAGGGGTCCTTGCCTTCGCGGACAAGGGCGCGGAGCTCCAGCGCATCCTCGCGCAGCTTGCGGTTCAGGATGGGCAGGTACTTGGCCGTGCCGGTGGAGTGCACCGTCTCCGGCATCACCCAGGAGGGCACGACGCCGTACTTTTTGATGAGGCTGACCGCCATATCCCACTGGCCGCCATCGGGCAGCGGGTTTCCCAGCAGGGTGAAGGTCTCGCGGTCGTCCAGTTCCTGCGCGGCAAAGTGAAGGATGTTCTCAAAGAAGAGGTTTGCCTTTTCCAGTTTGTCGTAGAAGGCCAGATAGGTGGGCGAGATGGAGAAATCCTCCAGTTTGCACTGCCGGATGACCCGCTCGCGCAGGACGTTCAGGGTGGAGAACATCCAGCAGCGGCCGCTCTGCTTCTGGTTGGTGATGTTGCTGGTCTGGACCAGAACGGAGAAATCCATCTGCAATCTGGCGGCGGCAGCGGGCACAAAGGCGGCATCCGGCAGAGCCGTGCGGGAGATGGCATTGGACATCACCTGCAGCTCCGGGCGGGCCGCATAGCCCTGCTCAAAACGTGCCAGCATTTCAGCGTCAATGGGAGTTACCTTGTTCATAGGTTTCACACTTTCTTCTTTTACCGCCCGGCCCGCTGCGCCCATGGAACGAAGCAGGCTGGAATCGTTACGTCAACGTTCTCCAAAGTAAGCGTTCTGCACGGCCAGCAACACACCGGCGCGGCTGGCTGCAAAGTTCAGGCCGCCCTGCAGATAGCAGGTGTAGGGTTCCCGCAGCGGGCCATCGCAGGAAAGCTCGATGGTGCTGCCCTGGGTAAAGCTGCCGCTGGCCATGATGACCTCATCGGTATAGCCCGGTTCCGGCGAAGGTTCCGGGGCCGCATAGCTGTCCACCGGGCTGGCCGCCTGCACACCGCGGCAGAACCCGATGAGGGCATCCGCCGTACCGGCGTCGAAGCAGGTCACGATGTCGTTGTGGTCCTCGCAGTAGCGCGGGATGGGCGTCTTGCCCACCAGTTCCAGCAGGCACTGCGCATAAATGGCCGTCTTGATGGCCTCACACACGACGCCGGGCGCATAGTAGAAGCCCAGATACAGATCGCGGGGGGTATCCAGCGTGCAGCCCAGCTCCTTGCCGAGGCCGGGTGCGTTCAGGCGGTAGGCGCAGAGTTCCACGAGGTCTTTGCGGCCTGCGATGTAGCCGCCGGTGGGGGCGATGCCGCCGCCGGGGTTCTTGATGAGACTGCCCACCACGAGGTCGGCACCGGCCTGGCAGGGTTCTTCCGTCTGGGTGAACTCGCCGTAGCAGTTGTCCACAAAGACGATGATCTCCGGATTGGCGGCGCGGGCGGTGTCGGCGATCTTCCGGATGGTGGCCAGATCGAACGCATTCCGCTGCAGATAGCCCCGGCTGCGCTGGATGTGGCAGACCTTGGCCCCCGGTGCCTTTTGGGCGATGAGGTCATAATCCGGGGTGAAGTCCGCTTTCAGCGGGGCTTCGTCGTACTTCACGCCGTAGTCCATCAGAGTACCGGTGCCCTTGCCTTTGCCGTCCAGACCGATGACACCTTCCAGCGTATCGTAGGGGCGGCCGGTGGCAGCCAGCAGGGTGTCCCCTGCCCGCAGCAGGCCGAACAGGGCCACGGCCAGCGTATGGGTGCCGCTCTGGAACTGGCTGCGGACGAGGGCATCCTCGGCCCCCATCACTTCCGCAAAGATCTGCTCCAGCTTGGCGCGGCCGGTATCCCACAGGCCGTAGCCGGTGGTGCCCAGCATATCGGTGGAGGACATCTGGGTGTCCGCAAAGGCTTTCAGCATCTTGAGCTGGTTAAAGTCGCGGATCTCCTCCATGTGCCGGAAATAGGGCTGGCAGAGTTCCATGGCCTGTTCATCCAGAGCCAGGACTTCGGGTTTGAAATCAAAAAAATGGCTTAACATTGACATATTCGATCCTTTGGGTTTCTTATTATTTTTTACGTGGAGATATCCCCGCCGATTTTACTTTGCGGGCGCTTCATAGCGCGCATACTCGCCCAGTTTTTCGAAGCCGAGACGGGTATAGAAGTGCACCCGTTCGGGGGCGCAGAGGAAAACAGGCTGGAAGCCTTCTGCCGAGAGTTCGTTCGCCAGCCGGACGATGAGCCGCCCGCCGATGCCCCGGCCCCGCAGCGGTTCGGCCGTTTCCCCGCAGGCCATGTAGGCCTGACCATTGGCAAGGGCATAGGCCCCGACGGTGCAGGCAAGCGTCTCCCCCTGCCACAGCGCCCAGACGCGGGCCCTGCCCCGGCTGCGCTTGGTGCACAGCTCAGAGTAAAAGTCATCCCGCCGGGCAGGCCGGGCCGGAAAAAGCGCCTCTGCCACCGGGCGGGCCGGAGGGTCCCGGTCAAAGGTCAGCGAGGCCCAGAGCGCTTCGTCGGCCTCTGGCTCCGGAAGCTGCCGCCCCGGCGTCAGGCCGAAGATGGTGTGGGGTCTTGCACGGGTCCACCCGGCGGGCGGGGCCGCCTCGGCTTCGTCCAGCACAACGGCGCCGCACCCGCAGAAGGTCAGGAATCCGGCCAGCTCTTCGGGGTTGGCGTGGCCTGCCATCCAGGCCGTGCTGCCGCCGATGTCCAGCGCCAGCGTAGGCCCGGCAAAAAAGCGGCCCGGCTGGCTCTTGCCCAGCAGCTCCAGCGCCAGCGGCATCGTGGCCCCCAGGCAGAGTTTGCCCCGGCAGGCGTTGTAAAAGCGCAGTTTTGCGCGGGGTGTCGTGGCCTGCCGGATCATTTCAGCTCGTTGACGATCTTCTTGAACTCGCGGCCGCGCACCTCGAAGTTGGGGTACAGGTCGAAGGATGCGCTGGCCGGAGACAGGATGATGATATCGCCGGGCTGTGCGGCGGCGCGGGCCAGCTCGACAGCATGCTGCATGGTGTCGGCATGCTGGATGGTCAGACCGGAAGCTGCAAAGTCCGGATGTTCGCAGACGGCCTTCTCGATGCGGGGGCCGGTGGCACCCATCAGCACAAGGTTCTTGACGTGCGCGATGACCTCCGGGGCCAGCGGCTCATAGGGGATGTGCTTGTCGTAGCCGCCTGCAATGAGGATGACCTTCTGGTCAAAGCTGCGCAGGCCCGCGATGGTGCGGGTGGGGCTGGTGCCGATGGAGTCGTTGTAGTAGGTCACGCCATCCAGCACACGGACCGGCTCGATGCGGTGCTCCACGCCGGTGAAGGTGCTGCCCACCTTCTGGATGGCCTCAACGGGCACTTCACCCCAGACGGCGGCGGCAGCGGCCAGCAGGTTCTCGATGTTGTGCAGGCCGCGCAGTTTGATGTCCTTCTGGGCCAGGAACGGGGTCACGACGCCGTCCTCGGCCATGCAGAGCATCCCGTCCCCGCGCAGGAACGCGCCGTTGTCGGTGTCGTGCAGGCGGGTGAACCAGACCTGTTTGCCCTTGCAGTCGGGCACCATGCTGCGGGTGATGTCGTTCTCATAGCCCAGCACTTCGCGGCAGGGCGGCACCTGATGGAGCAGGATGTTCCGCTTGGCGTCGATGTACTCCTGCATATCCTTGTGGTGGTCCAGATGGTTCGGGGTCACGTTGGTGACGACCGCGATCTTCGGGCTCTTGCGCATACTGATGAGCTGGAAGCTGGACAGTTCCACGACCGCCACATCCTCCGGGGCAACGTCCGGCAGCATGGGCAGCAGAGCTGCACCGATGTTGCCGCCCAGATGCACCTTGCGGCCCGCAGCCTCGTAGAACTTGGAGATGAGGGTGGTGGTGGTGGTCTTGCCGTCCGAGCCGGTCACGCCCACGATCTCACAGGGGCAGTAGTCAAAGAAAAGCTCGACCTCGCTCGTGACCAGCGTACCTGCGGCGATGGCGTCCTGCAGCGGCTTCTGGTAATATTCAAAGCCGGGGGTGCGCAGGATGATGTCCTGGCCCCGGAAGCCGTCCATGTAATGCTCGCCCAGGCTCAGGTCGATGCCCAGGCGGCGGATGGTCTCGGCGTAGCTGCCAAAGTCGTCCACGCTGTTCTTTTTATCGCAGAGGGTGACATGCGCACCCAGGCCCACGAACTCCTCGATCAGGGTCTTGTGGCTGACGCCCGCGCCGATGAATGCGACCTTTTTGCCCTTGACCAGCTCTGCGAGCTGCTGCTGTTCTTTCTGCATAAAAACAGAACCTCCTCTATAAAGTGTTTCTGTAACAAGCTCTTGCTGCTCTTCATTCTACACCTTTTCCGCACAATACGCAACGCCCAACCCGCACAGACCGCGAAAATGCACCGAAAGGTCATCGAAATTCACAAAAAGATAATTGTCTTTTTCGACGCTTTCCGTTATACTGGACGTATCCATCATCATCTGCAAGGAGCGCTTTTTTTGAAACACCGTTTCCGCCTGGCCGCCGCGGTTCTGACGGCCCTTTTGTTCCTGACCCTGACCGGCTGCGGTTCAGGCTCCAACAGCTTTACCTGGTTCGTGGACACCATCCCCGCGAATCTTGACCCGCAGGTGGCTTCGGCTGCGTCGGACGTCATCGCCTGCGAGAACCTTTACAGCGGCCTTGTCCGCAAAGACCCGGACGGCCAGCTGGAACCTGCCCTATGCGAACGGTGGGAGGTCTCCGCCGACCGGAAGACCTATACCTTTTATCTGAAGGACGGCCTGACCTACACGGTTGCCAAGGGCACGGCTTCCGACTATGCCATCACGGCGGAGGATTTCGTCTTCGCCTTCCGGCGGATGTTCCGCGCTGCCACGAACTCCCCCTACGCCGTGGAGTTTTCGGCCCTTGAGAACAGCGCCGAAGTATTGGCCGGGCAATTGCCGGAAAGCGCCCTCGGTGTTTCGGCCAGCGGGCCGCTGACGCTGGTGTTCCGCCTGAGCAGCCCGGACGAGAATTTTCTCTCCAAGCTGACGCTGCCCGGCGCGATGCCCTGCGACGAAGAGTTTTTCAACTCCACCCGCGGCACTTACGGCCTCACTGCCAAGACCACCCTTTCCAGCGGGCCGTTCTACCTCTACAACTGGACGTCCAGCGGTCTGTTCCTGCGGCGGGAGCCTTCCGGCACCCGCATCGACAGCCTGCGCCTGGTCCAGAACACCAACAACGCCGACCAGTCAGCCATTGAACTCATCAACAGTGAAAAGTGCTCGGCAGCGGTGGACGCCACCGGCAGCACCACCTCGCTGTCCTCCATCTCCTACTCCGACACCACCTGGAGCCTGCTGTTCAACTGCAATACGATCTTTTCCTCCACCGAGCTGCGGCAGGCGCTGGCCGGAGTGGCGCGGGACGCCGCCGAGGTGCCTTCCACCGAGCTGTTTGCCACAGCGGACAACCTCATCCCCGCCGGGCTGAATGTAGACGGCATGAACTACCGCGACACCGTGGGAGATGTCTCCCCTGCTCCTGTGGATGTCAAGGCGCTCTACCTTGCCGCGCGGCAGGGCATGGCGAACTCCGACTTCAATAAGATCACCCTGATGCTCCCCGCCGGGTGCGGCCTGAACGAGGCCGCCGAGACCATCAACGGGGCCTGGCAGAAGGAGCTTTCCCTCTTCTTCTCCATCGAGGAGGTGGACGAGGAGACCTTCCGCAAGCGCCTGGCCGAGGGAGATTATACCATCGCGCTGGCCCCCGTCAGTGCTGAGAGCGGCAGCGTGTACAATACGCTGGCCCAGTTTACCCCCGCAGGCGGCGGGCTGACCGGCTATTCCAACGCCCTGTATGCCACCCAGCTGGAAGCCAGCACCCACGCCAACGGTTCCACCCGCTGCCGCCTGCTGGGCGACTGCGAACGCCAGCTGCTCAGCGACTGCGTCGTGGTCCCCCTCTTTTCCCAGCAGAAGCGTCTGTTGATCGCTTCGGGCGTCAAAAACCTCATCTTTGACCCCTTCGGCCCGGTGCTCGACCTGACGTATGCCACAAAGGAATAAAAACGCAAGGCCCCCTGTGCGAACGGCACAGAGGGTCTTGTTGTTTCTTCAGGTTTTGATGCCGAACAACCGGCGCAGGATCCCGCGCAGACACTTCGGGCTTTTGATGACGACGACCTGCATCCAACTCCCGCCTTTCGTTGTGTGATACCACAGTATAAGCGGCAGCGGCGCAAAACGTGCATCGCTCAGCGCAGGATGGGCGTATCCGGCAGGGTCTCGACCACGACCAGCGCCCCCTTGCGGGTGGAGATGGTAATGCAATCCGAGCCTTCAGCGTACTCGTTGCTGACGCCCAGCGGATACCCTGCCGTGAGGACGGCATCCGTCAGCTCATAGTAGGAGCCGCGCTCGCAGACGCCCTCCGCCCGGCCCTCCAGTGGGAAGACAGAAACGTAGAAGAACTCCGCCTTCGGGTAGGTGCGCTCCTCGCCGGCGCGGACGAAGGTGATGCGGCTGCGCTCATCTTGCAGCGTAGCGCGCACGCCCCGCTGCTCCAGCCCCAGACCGGTGCAGAGGTTCGCAAGGGTGTGTTCCAGCCGTCTGCCGCCCAGCGCGCCCAGCAGCAGCACCTCGGAGCAGCCTTTTTCGGAGGCAAGCTTCGCCGCATATTCGGTGTCGGTGTCGTCCTTGACGTGGGGCAGGACGATGACGTCATCCTGCTGCTCCGGGCAGGGTGCGGTGTCGAAGTCGCCGACGATGATGTTCGGTTTGCAGCCCAGCGGCGCACAGTTGCGGTAGCCCGCGTCGCAGGCGATGATGAGGTCATCGGGCCGCAGCAGGTGCTTCAGCTCCGGCGAGACCGGGCAGGCAGATACGATCACACAGCGTGACATAAGTTTCCTCTCTTCACTCGAAGAAAGCTCCCCCGGCCGGAGGAGCTTTCTCTGGTTTGCAATACAGCGGTCAGAACTTCGGCCGCTGCCAGTCCTTGACGTCCTTGACCTCGTCGTACATGGCGCAGTAGCTGTCGTACCGGGTCTGGGAGAGCCGGCCCTCGGCCAGTGCCGCGCGGACGGCGCAGCCCTTTTCCGTGCGGTGGGAGCAGCCCGTGAACTGGCATTCACCAAGATACGGCCCGAACTCCGGGAACGCATGTTCCAGGTTCTCCTTCGGGATGAACCCGGCGCGGTTGGCTTCCAGGCTGGCGAAGCCGGGCGTGTCGGCAATGCGGCCGCCGAACGCCTCAAAAATGGTCACCTCGCGGGTGGTATGGCGGCCGCGGCCCAGCTTCTGGCTGATTTGCCCGGTCTCGCGCTTGAGCTCCGGGGCCAGTGCATTGAGCAGCGTGGACTTGCCCACGCCAGAGTTGCCGCAGAAGGCGCAGAGATGCCCCGCAATATGGCGGCGCACCTCGTCCAGTCCTTCGCCGGTCTCATAGTTCAGCTGCACCAGCGGTATCCCGCTGCCCGCGTAGGCGGTGCGCAGCATATCAGCAGCGGCCAGATCAGCCTTGGTCACAACCAGCACAGGCTGCACATCCTTGTAGATAGCGGCGGCGGCCAGCTGATCCAGCACCAGTGTGCTGGGCACAGGCTGGGTTGTGCTGGTAACGATAAACAGAATATCCAGATTGGCAATCGGCGGGCGGATAAAGACATTTTTGCGCGGCAGAATCTCGTCAATCATCGTACCATCGGCGGAAAGGACAACGTTATCCCCCGCCACCGGCGTGATGCCGCGCTTGCGAAAGATGCCGCGGGCTTTACATTCCACAATGCCGTCCGGCGTTTTTACATAGTAAAAGCCGCCGATGCCTTTTGTAATATAGGCCATTGCGTCCCTCACCTATCAACCGAGGGGGTTGCCCTGAGAGTCGCACTGCTGACCCAACTCGTTCCACATTGTGCCGTCAGTGTGCTGGGTAATTTCGTGTTTGCCGTCCAGGCTCGTCCAGGAACTCTCCGGCACGTAGATGGTACCGTCCTCATATATAATGGCAGTCGGGTTGGGTGTGGGCGTCTCCACAACCTCCGGCACACCGGTGGAGACCACCAGCGTGATGGAGCTGGATTTGCGCACGCTGGCGCCGGCCTCGGGCGACTGCGCCAGAACGGTGCCGGCAGGCTGCTCACTGGCCTGCTCCACCGTGCGGATGGAGAGGTTCAGGCCCTTGACCTCGTTGCGGGCCTCCTCTATGGTCTTGCCTGTCAGGCTGGGTACCGAGCTCTGATTGGAGATTTCCGAACGACTGACGTAGAGGATGACGGTGGTATCACCCTCCACAGTCTCTCCGGCGGCGGGCTGAGAATAGATAACCGCGCCGTTTGCGACGGAGTTGTCCACCATCGGCTTCTTGGTCACACGCAGCCCCATATCCTTCAGCGTCTGCTCGGCGTCCTCGGCCACCATATTTTTCATTTCGGGAATTGTTACGTACTGGGTGCCGAGGCTTACGGTCAGTACAATGCGCTGCTTTTCCTTGACGGTACGCCCGGCCTTGGGGGTCTGGCGGATGATGGTGCCCGCGGGCTCACTGGAATACTCCTCCGGAAACTCTGCACGCAGAAGGTTGTTGTAGTCGGAGGCAATGAACTCGTCCTTCGTCATGCCCACAAAGCTGATAATCTGCACATCGGCGCGGTTGGAGAACAAAAGGTTGCTGGAATTTGTGAAAATCAGATAAATCAGGATGGCTGCGCCGATGACAAACGCCACGGCCATACCAAAGAAAATCGGCAGCAGAGAGAAGCCTTTGGCGGCCTTCTTTTTCTTCTTCTTGCCGGAGTTGCTGCGGCCCGGGTTGGAGGTGCCCACACGGCGGGCATCCCCGGTGCGGATGCTTGCGGACTTTGCGCCCGGCTTAGAACTATTTACCACGCGATTGATATTCCTTTCGGGGTTGTCCTCCGAGGCACGGTATTCGTACTCGAAGCGGATAGAGGGATTGCGCTTGAACTCCTCGATGGCGTCCAGCATTTCCTGCGCACTCTGGTAGCGCTTATCCGGATCCTTTTCCATGGCCTTCTCGGCAATCTGGCGCAACCCCTCCGGGGTGTTGGGGGCAATTTCAGCCAGCGGCTTCGGCTTTTCGGAAATTTGCATGATAGCGATGGAAACCGCACCGTCACCATCAAAGGGCAGGCGGCCGGACAGCATCTCATACAGCATAACGCCCACGGAGTAAATATCGGTGCGGGCATCGGTGCGCTCGCCCTTGGCCTGCTCCGGGCTGATGTAATGCACCGAGCCGATGGCCTTGTCGCTGACGGTCTGGCTCTGTGCGCGGGAGAAGCGGGCAATGCCGAAATCCATCATCTTGATGGAGCCGTCAGCCAGCAGCATAATGTTCTGCGGCTTGACATCGCGGTGGATGATACCCTTGGAATGGGCGTGCTGCAGCGCACTGAGAATCTGCGTGGCAAAGTGCACGGTCTCCTTCCACGTCAACGCACCGCCGCGCTGCTTGAGGTACTCCTTCAGCGTGATGCCGTCCACGTACTCCATGACGATGTACTGCAGCTTGTCGGTGACAGAGACGTCATAGACCCTGACAATATTCGGGTGGTTGAGGATGGAGATGGCCTTGGACTCGTTTTTGAAGCGGCGAACCAGCTCCTCATTATCCAGAAATTCTTCCTTTAAAACCTTGACGGCGATGGCGTTGCCGGTTTTTAAATCGGTGCCGCGGTAGACGTTGGCCATGCCGCCCACGCCCACCAGACCTTCAATCGAATATCGGCCGTCCAGCCGTTTGCCAATCAGATTATCCATTGTTGACCTCCGTAGTTTCCACGCCCATCAGCAGGACCGTAATGTTATCCTGACCGCCCGCCTGCAGGGCGCGGTCCACCAGAATATTTGTCGCCTCAAAGAAAGGCACCTCCCGCAGAACCTGCGCAATATCGGCGTCCGGGACCATATTGGTCAGGCCGTCTGTGCACAGCAGCAGGGTATCTCCGGCCTCAATCTCGCAACGGTTGTATTCGGGAACAATGTTGGCCGATACCCCCAGTGCGCGGGTGATGAGGTTTTTCTGCGGGTGGATGGCGGCCTGCTCGCGGGTAATCTGGCCGCTGTCCACCAGCTGCTGCACCATCGAGTGGTCGCGGGTAATCTGCCGCAGCTCCCCTGCGTGGAACAGATAAGCGCGGGAATCTCCGGCATGCACTACATGGGCAAGCCCGTTACTTGCGTAGGCGCAGACGCCGGTGGTGCCCATGCCCTGCATTTCCGGGTCGGAGGTGGACTTTTCATACACGGCGCGGTTGGTGATATCAAAGCCGCGCATGATGAAGCTCTTTTCCAGCCCCGGCTGCAAATCCTTGCGGTGGCGGGCAAAATACTGCTGCATGGTGTCCGTGGCAATGCGGGCAGCAATGCGCCCGCCGTTAACACCGCCCATGCCATCGCAGACGATGCCCCAGGCGGTGCCGCCTGCCAGCTGCTGCGCACAGTAGTTATCCTGGTTTTCCTGGCGGCAGCTGCCGATATCCGTGATTGCGGCAATCTTCATTCAGGTTGGTTCCTTTCCGTTACACTCATTTCCCCTGTGCATCCTCGCGGCGCAGCTGGCCACAGGCGGCGCTGATATCCGTACCCAGACGGCGGCGCACTGTGGCGTTGACGCCAAGGGCCTCCAGCTCTTTCTGGAAGCGGTGCACATTCGCGTCATCCGTGGCGGAGTAGGGGCTGCCATCCACCGGGTTGATAGGAATCAGATTCACGTGCGCACCCATGCCCCTGATAAGGTCGGCCAGTTTGTGCGCCATCTCGCTGCTGTCATTGACGCCGCGCACCATCGAATACTCAAAGCTGATGCGGCGTCCGGTCTCCTTCTGGTAACGGCGGCAGGCCGGAATCAGCTGCTCCAGCGGGAACGCATCGTTGACCGGCATCATACCGGAGCGTGTTGCGTTGTCCGGCGCGTGCAGAGACACCGACAGCGTCAGCTGCAGATGGCGCTTGGCCAGCTCGTCTATTTTCGGTACAAGGCCGCAGGTGGACAGGCTGATGTTGCGCATACCGATGTTGACGCCCTCCGGGCAGGAGATGATTTCCAGAAAGTCCATCACATTGTTGAAGTTGTGCAGCGGCTCCCCGATGCCCATCAGGACAATGTGCGAGACGCGCTCCCCGGAGTCCTTCTGGGCGGTATAAATTTCCGAGGCAATCTCCCCCGCTGTCAGGTCGCGCACCCGCCCGGCCTGCGTGGATGCACAGAAGCGGCAGCCCATCGCACAGCCCACCTGCGTAGACACACAGACAGTATTGCCGTATTTGTAGCGCATCAGAACGGTTTCTATACAGTTTCCGTCGGCAAGCTCCAACAGATATTTGACGGTGCCATCCTTGGACTGCTGGCGGCGGCGGATGGATGGCGCTGCAATCGTACACTGCTCCGAAAGAGCCGCCAGCAGGGTTTTGGGCTGGTCGGTCATCTGGGAAAACTCCGTCACGAGCTTCTGATGCAGCCACTTGAAAATCTGCTTGGCACGGAACTTCGGCTGGCCCAGCCCGACGATGTACGCCGTCAGGGTGTCCAGCGTCATATCCGAGATACAGATTCTTTCACCCATGCGGGGGAACCTCCCTTATATAATAACGAGTTTTACTTTACTTTCGTTCCAGAATGGCGGCAAAAAAACCATCCGTTCCGGTTTTGTGGGGCAGAAATACCGTGCCCAGCGGCGTGACATCTACGCCAGACAAGGTTATTTCCGGTGTCACAACACGAAAATCCGGGTTCGCGGAAAGAAATTTTTGCACCTGTGCTTGATTTTCCTGCACATTCACTGTACAGGTAGAATACACCAAACGGCCGTTTTCGGCAAGAGAATCCGCGCCGTTTTGCAGAATTTTTTGCTGCGTGGCGAGCAGATTCTCCATCCCGTCCAAATCCTTGTAACGAATATCCGGCTTTTTGGCAATAACGCCCAAGCCTGAACAGGGTACGTCGCAGAGGACACGGTCGAATCTCGGCCAATCCGTATTGTGCAGGGCGGCGTCATTTTCAACGGCCACGGCACAGGTGATGCCACAACGGTCAAACGCCTTCTGCAGCAGCGGCACGCGGGCGGGTACAAACTCTCCGCTGACAAGCTGGCCCTTGTTCTGCATTGCCTCGGCAAGGGTCAGGCTTTTGCCGCCCGGCGCTGCACACAAATCCAGTACCTGCTGGCCGGGCTGTGCATCCACACAAAGCGCGGCGAACTGGCTGGCCAGACCCTGTACATGGAAAAAACCTTTCTGAAAGGCGGCACTTGCGGCGGGCGAACCGGAAAATTCCACCGTCAGCGCGTGCGGCAGGGGCGCGGGCGTTACCGTATGCCCCTCGCTTTGCAGAAGGGCGGTCAGGGCGGCGTCACTTGTGCGCAGTGTGTTCACGCGGATGGTGGTTCTGGGCTTGTTGTAAAACGAAGCCGCCAAAGAGAAGGCTTCCTCCCCGAACTGCGCATAGAAGAGCTCGGCCACCGGACGTGAAAGGCAGTAATAGGTTGCCAGACGCTCCAGCGGGTCGGTAAAATCGTCCTCACAGACGCTGGACGCGGCGGCGCGGCGCAGCACGGCATTGACCATGCCTGCGGCGCTGGATTTGCCCAGTGCACGGGTCAGCTTGACCGACTCATTCACGGCGGCGGGCAGCGGCACATTCATATATCTTGCCTGCGCAAGCCCTGCCCGCAGCACGGCGCGGACAGGTGCGTCCAATTTGGCAACCGGCTTTTTTGTGAATTGGTTCAAGAGATAATCCAGCAGCGGCAGACGCTCCAGCGTGGTATAAAAGATGCGTGCGGCAAAGGCGGCATCACGGCTGTCCAGCGGCGGGGCGCACTTTTTCAGCTCGGCATCCAGCACCAGATTGGAGTAGCCGGCCTGCTCCTGATGAATCAGTGCCTTGACGGCAAGACGGCGCGGCGTCACAGGCTGTCCCCCACTTTCAGGCGGCGGCCTGCCGCCCATGCCGTGCCTGCCATCGGCTTACCGCCCTCCGGCGTGACGGTCAGCAGCGAAACCGCGCCGCCTGCGGCGGCAATCGTCAGAGGCTTGAGTGAAAGCACCGTGCCGGGCACAGCGTTCTGCTCGTTGGGAGCAAGATGACATTCCAGCACCTTGATGCGCTTGCCGTCTTGCTCAAACCACGCCATGGGCCACGGGTTCATACCGCGCACCCAGTTGTGGATGTGGGCAGCATCCTGCGTGAAATCAAACCGGGCCATATCTTTCGTCAGCGGCGGGGCCAGCGTGGCGGCGGCATCGTCCTGCTTCTGCGGAACGAACTCCCTTGCCTCGATTTTTTCCAATGCAGTTACCAGCGTCCTGGCACCCACGGCGCTGACGCGGTCAAACAGGGAACCACTGGTCTCCTCCGGGTCAATGGCAACCGGCTCCACCATCAGGATGTCGCCGGTGTCCAGTCCCTCGTCCAGCTGCATAATGGTCACGCCGGTACTGGTATCACCGTTGAGAACGGCCCACTGAATGGGCGCGGAGCCGCGGTATTTCGGCAGCATGGATACGTGCAGATTGATGCAGCCGTATTTGGCAACGTGCAGCAGCTGCGGCGGGATGATGCAGCCGTAGGCCACCACAACGATGATATCCGGGGCAAGCTCCTTGATGAGGTCATCGGAGGAGCCGTCCCGCAGGGTGCGGGGCTGGTAGACCGGCAGACCGTGCTCCACAGCCAGCTGCTTGACCGGCGGTGCCGTCAGAATCTGCTTGCGGCCCACCGGCTTGTCACGGCGGGTGAATACGCCGCAGACCTCATGCCCGGCAGCCAGCAGGGCGGCCAGACTTTCCGCGGCAATATCGGGGGTGCCCATGAACAGGATGCGCATAAACTTTAGTCCTCTTCTTCCTCGGGGTAATCGTCCTCATAGAAATGCTCGGCCAGATCCATAATGGTAATGCCATCCAGATGGTTGTTTTCATGCTGGATGCAGCGGGCCAACATATCATCGGCCTCCATCTCAAACCACTCACCGTGGCGGTCCTGTGCCTTGACCTTGACGTGCTTGGAACGCTTGATGGCACCATTATGGCCCGGGAAGGACAGGCAGCCCTCATACAGCTCGACCTGTTCGTCACTCAGCTCAAGAATTTCCGGGTTGATGAACTCAATGAACTTGTATTCGTAGTTTTCGGGGACCTCCTTGGGCAGGTCACGGTCATCCAGGCAGATGAACAGGCGGCGCATCATGCCCACCTGAGGACCGGCCAGCCCCAGACCGTTTGCGTCCAGCAGGGTCTCCTTCATATCGTCGAGCAGCGTGCCCAGACGGTCATCAAACTTGGTAATGGGGCGGCAGACCTTTTTCAGAATCGGATCGCCGTCCTGAACGATAGTACGCAGTGCCATAAAAATAACCTCCAAATGTTATAAATCACCATCAGAATTGAAATCGAGTATGACGGACGCCTTCTGCGGCAGCTTTTCCGCATCGTAGGCGTGCAGCGTCTCCTGCAAAAGCGCCCGGAAGGCTGCATCGTTGCGGCATTTCAGCGTCAGCTTGTAGCGGTATTTGTTGTTGAGCATTGTGATGTTCATGGGGGCAGGCCCAAGGATGCGCAGCGGGATGTTTGGCTTCTGCGCTGCGTGCTGTGCCAGCAGTGCGCCGAAGCGCTGTGCCGCGATAAAGACGGCTCCCTCCTGACTTCCGACGAAACCGACCACCACAAAGGAGCAGAACGGCGGGTACAGGCCGAATTTGCGGAAGGTGATTTCCTCCCGGTAGAAGCCCTCGTAGTCCTGCGCGGCGGCCAGCTGCAGAATAGGATGATTCGGCACCGAGGTCTGGATTAGCGCCCGGCCGGGCAGCTCTGCACGGCCGCTGCGCCCCACAACCTGTGTAATCAGGCTGAACACGCTTTCATAGGCGCGGAATCCATGCCCGAACAGCAGCGAGTCAATGCCGAGAACCCCAACCAGGGAAACCTTTTCAAAATCAAGGCCCTTGGCAACCATCTGGGTGCCGAGCAGAATGTCATAGTCATGCCGGGCAAACTGGGCCAGCATGGTCTCATGGGCGTCCTTACGTGAGGTGGAATCCTGATCCATACGCAGAATGCGTGCGTCGGGCAGGAGCTCGGCCAGCTCCTCCTCCACCCGCTGGGTGCCGAAGCCACTGTAGATGATTTTGCCGCCACACTCCGGGCAAAGCTGGGGCAGCGGATGCACTGTGTGCCCGCAATGGTGGCACAGAAGCGCCTGCTGGGGCTTGTGGTAGACCAGCGGCACGCTGCAGTTCGGGCATTTGAGCACGTGCCCGCAGGTACCGCACATACCGATGGTGCGGTAGCCGCGGCGGTTTAAAAGCAGAATACTCTGCTCACCGTTGTTCAGGTTTTCCTGCAGCTCCCGTGCCAGACGCACGCTGACCTCCCGCGGGTTGCCTGCAGCCAGCTCGGCGCGCATATCAATGAAATCCACGCTGGGCAGCGGCCGCCCGCCGTACCGGTGCTTCAGCTCAACCAGCTGCAGCTTGCCGCTTTGGGCGGCATGGTAGGTTTCAGTAAGCGGCGTGGCGGAGGCAAAGAGCAGCAATGCGTTTTCCATCACTGCACGCTTTTTTGCCACATCGTGGGCATCATAGCGCGGCGCAGATTCACTCTGGTAGGTGTGCTCCTGCTCCTCATCCATAATGATAAGGCCAAGATTTTGCAGCGGCGCAAAGACGGCGCTGCGCGTGCCTACAACGATATCTGCATTCCCCTGCTGAATCATCCGCCATTGCAACAGACGCTCTGTGTTGTTGAGCGCGGAGTGCTGCACCGCCAGACGGCTGCCGAAGGTGGATTTCAGCCGCTGTATCATCTGGGGTGTCAGGCTGATTTCCGGCACCAGCACCAGCGCCTTACGCCCCAGCTCCAGCGTGCGCTGAATCAGGCGCAGAAAAACGATGGTTTTGCCGCTGCCGGTCACACCGTGCAGCAGGGCCGCGTGGGGCCTGCTGTCCTCCAGATTTGGCAGCAGCTCGTCAAAAACGTGCTGCTGCTCGGCAGAAAGCTCCAACGGCTGCGGGTCAAACGGAATGGCTGCAAACAGGTCAATGGCCTTGTCCTGCTCGGACGCGGTGAGCACCCCACGCTTGACAAGGCTGTCCAGCGTTGCCCGGGAAATCCCCACCTCGTCCAGCTGCCGCGCTGTCAGCGGACCCTTCTGCAGGGCCTGTACAGCGGCCAGCTGGCGCGGGCCGGGCTTCAGCTTCTCCGGCAGGGGGCCGGTCAGGGTATACAGGCGCTCGGTCGAACGGCTCAGTCTGCCCTGCATTACGTGCCTTCCGTTTACCACGGCGGGGCGGTACTGCGCACCGTATGGGATGACCGCCTTGACGGCCTCGAACCATGTGCAGAAGGTGCGCTCTTTCAAAAAGCGCACAAGTTCCAGCAAATCGGGCGTCAGGCGGGCATCCTCGGGCGCGGCATCGTAGAGGGACTTCAGTTGTGCCGGGGCGTCTGTCTCTGCCACCTCGTCCACACTGAGCACAACGGCCATGCGGGCCTTGTTGCCGCGACCGAAGGGCACCAGCACCATGCTGCCGGGAAATACCCTGCCGCACAGCAGTGCCGGTATCAGGTAGGAGTAGAGCCGGTCAAAGTGGATGTTGGCATCGTTGACAGCGGCCTGCGCGAGCAGCAGGCTCATTCGTCGCTGCCGTGCTGCAGCTTGAACTGGATGATGGAGTACAGACTCTCGGCGCAGGAATCCACCTCGACATTGACCACGTGCTCGTCATAGTTGACGGAATTGGCGATCTCGGTTTCGGCGCGCTTCAGGCGGCGCTGGATGGTGGCTTCATCCTCGGTACCGCGGCAGCGCAGGCGGCGCTCCAGCTCCTGCATATCCGGGGGCAGCACAAAGATGGTGGTGGCACCGGGATACATCTTTTTGATGTTACCCGCGCCCTCAACCTCGATGACCAGAATGACCGGGATACCCAGCTTCATGCGGCCCTCAATCTCGCTGCGCAGGGTGCCGTAGTAGTTCTCGCAGTATTTTGTGTGCTCAACAATCTGGTCGTTTGCCAGATGATTCTCAAAATCTGCCACCGACATAAAGTGGTAGTTGATGCCGTCCTTCTCACCATCACGCGGGGCGCGGGTGGTGGCGGAAACAGTGTGCTGGATTTCCGGGTGCTTTTTCAGCAGTGCGGCCACAACGGTGTCCTTGCCGGTGCCGGAAGGGCCGGAGACAACAAACAGATATTTTTCGCCTTTCATCGTTACTTCCTCTTTTCTTCGTTTTCTTCAGCGGCACGCCCGGTGATGCTTTCCAAGGGGATGCCGGACAAAATCACATGGTCGGAGTCCATAATAAGCACGGCCTGCGTGCGCCGCCCATAGCTGGCATCAATCAGGGCACCCTTTTCGCGGGCGTCCTGCACCAGACGCTTGATGGGGGCGGAGTCCGGGCTGACAATGCCGATGATGCGGTCAGCGTTGACCATATTGCCAAAGCCAATGTTCAGCAGCTTCACAGCGCACCTCCCCTGTTACTCGATGTTCTGAATCTGCTCACGAATCTTTTCGATTTCGGATTTCAGCTCCACAACCAGCCGGGTGATGGCAACGTCCTGACATTTGGAGCCGATGGTGTTGGACTCGCGGTTCAGCTCCTGCGTCAGGAAATCCAGCTTGCGGCCGATGGGCTCATCCAGCTCCAGAATCTGGCGGTACTGTGCAACGTGGCTGTGCAGGCGGACGGTTTCCTCATCAATGGCGGTCTTGTCGGCAAAAATGGCGGCCTCCGTCACAAGGCGGCCTTCGTCAATATTGCGGTCGCCCAGCAGCTCCTGCAGGCGGGCGTAGAGCTTGTCACTGTAGGCCTGCACGCGACCGGCGCTGTTCTCCTCAATCTGGCCGACCAGCGTTTCAATCGTTGTCAGGCGGCCTGCCACATCGGCCTTCATCTTTTCGCCCTCAACGGCACGCATGGCAACAAAGGCATCCACCGCCTGCTCGGCCACAGACTTCACATCCTCCCACAGCTCGTCCTCGTTCGTGGGGGCGGCGGTCTGGGTCAGGACATCGGGAAAGCGGGAGAGCATCCCGACAGAAATATCATTTTTCAGGTCCATGCGCTCGGCCATTGCATGGAGCGCGGCGCGATAGCCTTCCGCCAGCTGCCAGTTTACGGTGACAACGGTGTCTGCGGCTGTGACAGTCTGGATGGAAAGGCTGAGTTCGACCTTGCCGCGGCTGACTTTGGAGGCAACGAGCTTTTTCAGCTTATCCTCCAGAAATCCGCAGGAGCGCGGCAGACGCGAGGAATACTCAAAAAAACGCGCATTGACGCTGCGCAGCTCGACCTTGATGTCACGGCCATGCAGCAGCGCACCGGCGCGGCCATATCCTGTCATGCTCAAAACCATAACCTACACCTCGTAAAACAACATATATTGTATATTGTACTATTTTTGGGCGCTAGATGCAAGGCTGACAACGGCGATTTGAGAAATTTCACGCGGAAAATTTTACAAAAAACATAGAAAACAAAAAGCCGTCCCCGCAGCAAAGCGGGAACGGCGAAGGTACAATCAGACGGGATGAGACTTGTTCTCGTAGTCGGCGTGCAGAGCATCCACACCCTGCAGGCGGGCGTTGCGCTTTTCAAAGAACTTGGGCGCAACCTGCGGGAACATTGCGTAGGTCAGGACGTCCTCCTCCTGGATGGCGTACTTGGAGGCCTCAGCCTTCAGCTTCTCCATCTCAGGCTCGAGGGTATCGGCAAAGCGGCAGGTAATCGGCTCCTCGCCCTTCAGAATGAAGTCGCTGAACTCCTTCTTGATGGGGGCAGGGGTCTTGCCATAATCGCCGTGAACCAGACCCTTGAACTCTTTGGTGACCATCTTGTAGCGCTCACCCATGATGACGTTAAAGACGGCCTGCGTGCCAACAATCTGGCTGGTCGGGGTGACCAGCGGCGGGTAACCGGCATCCTCACGGACGCGAGGAATTTCCTCCAGAACCTCCTGGAGCTTGTCCTCCTTACCGGCGTCCTTCAGCTGCTTGAGCATGTTGGAGAACATACCACCCGGAACCTGATACAGCAGCGTGTTGGCGTCAACACCCAGAGACTTCTGGTTAATCTGGCCGTTGGCAATGTACTTCTCGCGCAGCTTGTTGAAGTAAGCGCGGACAACATTCAGCTGGTTCAGATCCAGACCGGTGTCATAGTCAGTGCCCTGCAGGGCAGCAACCAAGCTCTCGGTGGGCATATGAGAGGTGCCCAGAGCCAGCGGGCTCATAGCGGTATCCACAATGTCAGCGCCAGCCTCGATGCCCTTCAGGATGGACATGGAAGCCAGACCGGCGGTATAGTGGCTGTGGATGTCCACAGGAATCTTAACGGTCTTTTTCAGCTCGGACACCAGATCATAGCAGGTATAGGGCTTGAGCAGACCGGCCATATCCTTGATGCAGATGGAGTCAGCGCCCATCTCCTCCAGAGTCTTGGCGTAGTTGGCAAAATACTCGTTGTTATGCACAGGACTCAGGGTGTAGCTGATGCAGGCCTGTACATGAGCGCCCTCCTTGTTGGCTGCCTTGATGGCAGTCCGCAGATTGCGGGGGTCGTTCAGAGCATCAAAAATACGGATGACGTCGATACCGTTTGCAACGGACTTCTGTACGAAATACTCGACAGCGTCATCGGCGTAGGGGCGGTAGCCCAGCATATTCTGGCCGCGGAACAGCATCTGCAGCTTCTGGTGGGGCAGCTCCTTGCGCAGGA
>ERZ773107.579-NODE-579-length-39340-cov-65.025837_pt1 | contig 39340 bp, 32 predicted proteins | sample MGYA00580571_ERZ773107 | MGnify/ENA primary metagenome ERZ773107 (study PRJEB29015, sample SAMEA2737843) | human gut metagenome | biome: human gut; feature: human-associated habitat; material: faeces | place: China | collected 2012 ... | reverse complement strand
TTTAGCGTTAGCTAAATTTCAATGCCCGACCGACACTCCGCTAAACCATAATTTATTCAACTATTGATAAAAATTTTCCCTTAAAATAGCAAAATCCCACTCTGTTTTTTCAGAGTGGGATTTTTTTAAGCATTTTCTGCTTGTGTTTGTTTTTCTTTTTCAGCCTGTGCTCTTTTTAGTTTTGTTCTCTTAATAACCTTAAGACGGCTGAATTCTTCTCTTTCCTTTTCATCAAGAGCATCGGAAATAAACTTTACGGTTTCTTCAAATTTAGGAATCATAATGTTCTTAAGAGCGTTGGCCCTCTTCTGTGTTTTCTTGATTGAAACCGCAAGACGGTAAACACTGTTTTCTATCTCGGCAAGCTCTGCGGTAAGATACTTAACTTCGGTGAATTTCTCGTAAGTTTTATCAATACCTGAGTTTGTAAGTCGCAGTCCGTAGTGCAGGTAGGTTTGAGGTTTTTTCTCGCCAATGGTGAGAATCGGAATTTCAACACCCATTACACTTCTTGAATCAAGTTTTAATGAGTCTTCTTCAGGAATCGTGTTTGAAAGGTCATCGCAAAAGCCGTTTGTAACATTGGCAGTCTGAAGTGCTATGTAAGCTTCTTCATATGCATTGTCGATCTTCTCCTGAATTGCATTGGCGTGGTCGATAAGCGTCATCATTTCTCTTATAAGAATATTACGCTTACGGTCAAGCAGTTCATAGCCGTTTTTGGCAAGAGCAAGCGACTTTTTGGTGTTCATCAGATTACCTTTTGTAGGTACAGCCTGTACAGCCATAGATGCTCAGCACTCCTTTCTGACGGTTATTTCTCAACATAATACTTGTCAAGAATCTGATCGTCAACACGGTCAAGTTCTGATTTCGGAAGTGTAGAAAGTAATTCCCAACCGAGGTCAAGGCTCTGTTCAATACTTCTGTTTTCGTTGAATCCCTGATTAACAAACTTTGATTCAAACAGTCTGCCGAATTCAATATATTTCTTGTCGATAGGGGAGAGTTCTTCCTCACCGATAACAGATGCAAGTGAACGAGCGTCAATTACCTTTGCATATGATGCAAAGAGCTGGTTTGCAAGTGCCTGATGGTCGGCTCTTGTATAACCCTCACCGATACCGTCCTTCATAAGACGGGAAAGTGAAGGAAGAACGCTTACAGGCGGATAAAGACCTTGTCCCTGTAATGAACGGTCAAGTACGATCTGACCCTCTGTGATGTAACCTGTAAGGTCAGGAATCGGGTGAGTAATATCATCATTAGGCATTGTAAGAATAGGAATCTGTGTAACAGAACCGTTCTTGCCCTTAATCATACCTGCACGCTCATAAAGTGATGCAAGGTCTGAATAAAGATAGCCCGGGTAACCTTTTCTTGCAGGAATTTCACCCTTTGATGATGAGAACTCACGAAGAGCCTCGGCATATGAGGTCATATCTGTCATAATAACAAGAACGTGCATTTCAAGCTCAAAGGCAAGGTACTCGGCAATAGTAAGAGCACATCTTGGTGTAAGTGTTCTTTCGATAATCGGGTCATTCGAAAGGTTTAAGAGCATTACAACTCTTGAAAGTACGCCGCTTTCTTCAAAACTCTTTCTGAAGTATTCGGCAACATCTTTCTGAACACCCATTGCTGCGAATACTACGCAGAAGTTATTAGCATTTGCACCGCTGATTTTTGCCTGACGAACAATCTGTACCGCAAGGTCATTGTGCTTCATACCTGTACCTGAAAAGATAGGAAGTTTTTGACCTCTGATAAGTGTCATAAGTGTATCAATGGTAGAAATACCTGTGTTGATGTAGTTCTTAGGATAAATTCTTGAAACAGGGTTGATAGGTGTGCCGTTAATGTTAGCACGCTTTACAGGGAAAATATCTCCGAGTCCGTCAATAGGTCTGCCTGCACCGTCAAGTACACGACCGATAATTTCAGGAGAAAGAGGCATTTCCATTGGGTGACCTGTAAGTCTTGTTCTTGTATTTGTAAGGCTGATTCTTCTTGTGCCCTCAAATACCTGAACAACAATCTTTTCGCCCTCAATCTGTACGACACGGCCCTGTCTTACTGTGCCGTTATCAAGGCGGATGTCAACAATTTCCTCGTTGGAAACGCCTTTTACTCCGTCAAGAACTATGAGTGAGCCGTTAATTTCTTTAACGCCGACATAATCTATAATCATTGTGCGTTTCCTCCTTACATAATTGAGTCAAGCTTTTCATCAATTTCCTTGATATATTCATCAAAGAGTTCAGGCTTGCTGTTAGGAATATCATATTTCATCTTTGTAAGTTTATCGAACAAACCAAGCTCAATAACCTTTGAAATAGGAATTTCCTTGGTAACAACCTTCTTAGCCTTATCGTAAAGGTGAAGAATTGTTTTCATCATAAGTTTCTGCTTTTCAAGTGGAACATAAGTATCATCAGCGTGGAAAGCATTTTGCTGTAAGAAACCTACACGAACTACTCTTGCAGCTTCAATGACAAGTTTCTGGTCATCAGGAAGTACATCGGAACCGATAAGTTTTACGATTTCCATAAGCGAGCTTTCTTCCTGAAGAAGTGCGCTGATTCTGTTACGATACTCAATAAAGTCTTTACCGAGGTTTTCTTCAAACCAAGGGTCAAGGTCGTTAAAGTATTCGCTGTAGCTGTTCATCCAGTTAATAGCAGGATAATGTCTTGAATAAGCAAGCGACTTATCAAGTGCCCAGAAACAACGGGTAAATCTTTTTGTGTTCTGTGTAACAGGCTCGGAGAAGTCTGAACCCTGCGGAGAAACCGCACCGATAAGTGTTACAGAACCCTCACCGCCTGAAAGGACTTCCGCACGGCCGCCACGCTCATAGAACTCGGCAAGTCGTGAAGGCAAGTAAGCCGGGAAACCTTCCTCGGCAGGCATTTCCTCAAGTCGGCCTGAAATCTCACGAAGAGCCTCGGCCCAACGAGAAGTTGAGTCAGCCATCATAGCAACATGGTAACCCATATCTCTGTAATATTCGCCAAGTGTGATACCTGTGTAAATTGATGCCTCACGGGCTGCAACAGGCATATTTGATGTGTTGGCAATAAGAACGGTTCTGTCTGTCATAGGACGCTGTGACTTAGGGTCGATAAGTTCAGAGAATTCTTCGAGTACCTGGCTCATCTCGTTACCACGCTCACCGCAGCCTACATAAATAATAATATCAGCGTCGCACCATTTTGCGAGCTGGTGCTGTGTCATAGTTTTACCTGTACCGAAACCGCCCGGTATAGCGGCTGTACCGCCCTTAGCAATAGGGAAGAGAGAGTCAATAACTCTCTGACCTGTAATAAGCGGAATTGAAGATGCAAGTCTGTCCTTTACAGGACGAGCGGTTCTGATAGGCCATTTTTGACAAAGTGTGAGGTTGTGCTCAACACCGTTATCATCTTTAATAACAACAATTGTGTCAAAAAGCTTGTATTGACCGTCAGGCATAACCTTGGTAACAACGCCTGAAAGTTCAGGGTGAACCATAAGTCTGTGTTCAATGATTGGTGTTTCGGGGAGTGTAGCATAAATCTGACCACCCTCGAGTTTGTCGCCAACCTTTACTTTCATTGTAACATTCCAGAGCTTTTTGTCATCAAGAGAAGAAACAGATGCACCTCTGTCAATGAAAGCGCCTGCCTGTTCCTCAATAGCCTTAAGAGGACGCTCAATTCCGTCAAAAATATTATCAATAATTCCCGGTCCGAGAAGTACATTCATAGGTGCACCTGTACCTGTAACAACATCTCCCGGTTTAAGACCGGTTGTTTCTTCATATACCTGAATTGTGGTAAAATCAGAAGTTATACCGATTACTTCACCGACAAGGTTCTGTTCACCTACATGAACCATTTCCATCATTTCAAAGCAATCAGCATCTTTTACGGTAACAACAGGTCCGTTAATTCCATAAATAACATTATTTTCCATTTGTATTACCATCTTCTTTCGGATAAAATCAAGAAGGTCAATTAGTTAAGAACGCTCAGACCTGAGTTCTCAATAAACCATTCTCTCTGTGCAGAGAGTTTTGTGTCGAGTGTTTCATCGGCAACAATTCTCATTGATTTGCAGTAGCCTTTAAGACCGCCGATTTTGATTGAGTTGTCTTTAACAAGTTCAGCCATTCCGTGGAATGCGGCAAGGATTTCTGTTGAATACTTCATATCCTTTTCATTTATATAAACAACACAACGGTTATCGTCAAAAAGTTCTGCAATCTGTCTTGCACTGTCAACAAGTTTTAATTTATATTCTTTGGTTTCTGTGTATTTAATAAGCTTTTGTGCAGCCATTTCAAATACTTCGTCAGTCATTTTTGCTCTTTCTCTAAAGAGTTTTTTCTGACTTTCCTGAACAAGTCTGGCAAGTTTGCTTGTTTCTACATACTTTTTAGCTTCAAGCTGCTGCTGTATGTAGCGTTCGCTGTCACGCTTGCCGTTTTCTTCGGCTTTTTTGAGTTTTTCTTCCTTTAAAAGCTCAACTTCAGTATTGGCAATAGACTTTTGTTCTTCGGTGTATCTTTGTATGGCTTGCAAAAAGTTATCGGTTTTTGTGGTATTTTCCATATTAATAACCTCTCAGCTCATTCAGAGTTTTACGCCAATAGCGTCCTGAACATATTTTGTGATACTGTCTTTGGTGCGTCCGTTGCCATGACGGTCGGGGATTTCTACAATCAAAGGCTTTTTGCGGTTGAGCTTTAAGTCATAGATAAGGTCAGGGCAGAGAGAAACAAGAGTTTCTGTCATAAGAATAACAGCTACATCTTCTCTCTCCATAGCCTTAGTAAGCTCTCGTGTAACCTCTTGTTCCGTATGAACAACTACACCGTCAATACCTGCAAAACGCATACCCATTTTAGTATCAACATTATCGCTTATAAGAAAAAATTTCATTTTTCGTCATATCCTTTATTTCTTCAATTAGCTGAAGAGAATCAAGATTGAGATAAGCATACCGTAAAGGGCAACACCTTCACCGAGAGCAACGAAGATGATTGCTTTACCAAATGCCTTTGGATCTTCACTTGTTGCACCGATAGCTGCAGGAGCTGCGTTACCTACGGCAATACCACCGCCGATACATGAAAGGCCAACTGCGATAGCTGCGCCGATATATGCAAAGCTCTTAGATGACTGCTGAGCAACCTGTACTGCCTCTGAAACTGTGTTTGCATCTGCTGCACCTGCTACGATTGGGCAAAGAAGGCAAATTGCAAATACTGCTGCGAATGAAGCAATCTGCATTAAAACTGTTTTCTTTCTGTTATGACCTTTTTCGTAAGCCTTTACAGCTACAACTACTGATGCTACAAGAAATACAACAGGGAGTGCCAACATAACTAAATTTAAGATGCTCATAATGATTTACCTCCAAAAATAAATAAACAATAAAATATATAATTAAGTTTTTCAACTTAACTGTTTTGTGTAAGTTTTAGCTTGACAGGTTCGTATGGTCTGCCTTCGCCTGAATAGAAACGGCTGAAAAGCTCATAGTATTCAAGTCTTAATACCTGAATTGCTACGAGGAGAGCCTCAAGTACCATTACTATAACATTACCTACTACAACAATTGGCCAGTAGGCAATAGGACCTGCGGTTTCGGCAAGAACAAATACAACCATCATCATACCTGCGTGAACAAGAACGAATGCGCCTACACGCAAGAAACTCATTGTGTTTGTTACATAGCTTAAAAGAACTTCAATTGATTCAAAAATATTTTCAACAATGTAGTCCTTCCAGCTTTCCGGTTTCCAGTCAGGTTCTTTGTTTACCAATCCGCCAAGCGGCTCGGCAAAGAAAATTAAGATAAACGGAATTACAATCAGGAATATAATGTACGGAGCGTTGAATACTGGAAGTCCGAACAAAAGCTGACCTGCAATACCGAATACTATTGCGCTGTAGAAAATTATACCTGCCACACCGCTCGTGCTGAACAATGCTCTGCCATAATCCTTTTGACGGATTGATGTGTAGACATTGAGGAACATTGCGGTAATTAAAAGGAATACGCCAATGCCTATGGCTATAAGAATAATCTTTGTTGCCATTTCGGAGCTCATTACCTCAATAGGCTTTTCTTCAAGTCCGAAGAGAGCTTTGTACATGGGGTCGAGCAAATGCTCAAATCCGAACACACTGCCGAATACAAGTCCGAAGAATGCAGATGAAATACCGCACGGTGCAAGTATTTTACCAATTGCCATCTTTTTGATTTTATACATCAATATACCTACAACAGTAAGGCAGATACCCTGACCGACATCGGCAAACATAATACCGAATATAATAATGTAAGTTATTGCAACAAAAAGTGACGGGTCAATTTCATTGTATTTTGGCACGCCGTACATTGAAGTATAAAACTCAAACGGTCGTGCAAGGAAACAGTTTTTGAGTTTAACAGGCGGAGATTTTTTAATCTCGTTCTTTGCGTCTGAAAATTCAACTGTAACGCTTCTGTGTTTGCAAAGTCGTTTTTTAAGCTGTTTTGCAAACTCGGTCGGCACCCAGCCTACAATAATAAAGCTCTTGTTGTACTGCAAAGCTTTAGTTCTTATAGTTGAGTACAAAGAAAGTTCTTCAAGTTTTGACAAATATTTTAAAATTCTTTCTTTGTTAATGGAAAGATAATCGTCAATACGCTTTTCGGTATCTTTGTAAACATCCTCAAGGTGGGGAATAAGTGCCGTAAGTTTTTTCATATGCAGAGTTGGCGTTGAATTAACACCGATTATGTCGCATCTCTCAAAGAAAAGACTTGAAAAAACTCTGTCAATTTCTTCTGTCTTATCAGCGGGAGCAAGATAAACGCCCCAATAATAAGCTTTATCTTCTGTACACACCGAAAAATCAATATAAGGGTCATCCTTATAATTTTCCAGTTTTACATAGCTGTCCTTAGGAAGTCTTCCAAATCTTGCATTTACATATTTAAGCTCAAGCAGCTTTTCTATTTCAATGTCAAGTCCGACAAAGTGCTTTGTTTCGTCAAGATTTTGTTTTGTCTCAAGCAATTGCTCGGCGGCAAAATCTCTGTCTTCAACAAGCTCGTTTAGTTCATCGCAAATCTTGTTGCAAAACAATTGAATATCCTGATATGTCGGATTAAAATTGCTTACATCGACAAGCGGGAACTGCCTTTTTGTAAGTCCTAATGAAGCCTTGAGGTTAGTGAGATGTTCGGCATAAATATTTTTGGTCTGAAGATGTGAAAAACCTTGGGTATTGTTGTAAAAAACAGACACATCATCGGGATGAAAAACTCCCGATTCTCCCAAAACGGTAATAACATCGTCAATCTCATCCATAAAGCCGATTATATTAACAGCTTGCATGGTTGATACAGCCAAATAAAATCACCTCTTTGTTAGTGGTACTGCTTACTAAACGATAAGCAGGGACTGTATTTTTTTAGAATCAAGTTTATATCGTGTACCTTCAATCAAGGTTATAATATTCATAAGCTCGGTTTCGGCAACGAACATATATGAAATCATCACAACAGAAGGATTGTTTGAGAAATACATATTCTTTCTTGCAAGTTTGTATTTTACTCTTGGGCTGATGTCACTTGCGTAAACATAACCTATTTGTTCAATCATCTTACCGGTGTGAGTTTCCTGCATTACGGAGAATACTTCTCCGGAGGATTCCGCACGGCACATTCTGTCGAGAGTTTTTTCACTGATGCTTGAGAAAGGGTAGAGCAGGTTGTTTTTTATTTGCTCCGGTGTAAGGTTATAATACTTTTTAAGACGAAGTACACGGGAGAAATTATTGTAATCGTTGATTACGGTAAAAAGCTCCATAAGCTCTTTTCTTTCAGTGCCCTTTGTTTTGCTCTTTATTACCTTTTTGAGGTTGGAGAAAACAAAAGTATAAAGATCATTTTCAATATCCGATATAGGCAAAAGATTGTTTTCGTCGGGCTTGTATTTTTCAAATATTTGAGAATACTTTGTATTGCTCAAAATGGTGAGAAATTCATCGTAATTTCTTGCAAGCGCAAGTTTCTGCAAATCAATCTCCGTATGTTTTGCAAAATATGTCGGATACTGATAAATAAACTTTTCAGTAGATGAAGTATTCAGCAAAGTGAGAAAGCGCATTATCTGTTCAATCTCGGTTCTGCTTATAACATAAGCTGAAAAGCCGGTGCTCATCTGGGAATCATATCTGCAAAGCGAGTCAAACTCATAGAAAAGATGCTGCCTTAAAAGAACCTCAAGTCTGCCACGGTGAACATCACGCTCATTTATATCACGCAATGCCTCCGCATAGTGCGTATATGACTTAAGATAAGACATTACTTCTGCAACACTGTTTGAGTTAAGCAAACTGTTGTAGTCCTTTTCGGTAAGTCTTTTACCAAACTTTGCTCTTGCTTTTGCAAGCACCGCAAACGAAGTGGAAGACACAGCTTTCGCACCTCCTTTAAAATAATATGCTTAATAAATGGATAGTTATCCGATAGTTCGTTTAGCAATTTCATCTGACCATTTGTCAGCATTTGCCTCGAAATCAGATTTAAGTTTAATTAAAACAGATTTATGCTTCTGACGAGTATCCTGCCACTGATGTCTGATGTCCTTGTCAATATAAGCACTCTGGCGCTCAATGGTTTCGTCAGCTTTTGACATATAGGAATCGTAGATTACCTTTGCTTGAGCGTCAATCTCTTTGGCAAGAGCTTCTTTGTTTTTTTGATTTTCTTCATCGAAGGCTTTTGCCTCAGCGTCTGCTTCAACAATCTGTTTAATCATATCCTTCAAAAAATCACCCCCTGAGATTAATTCTTGAGAGCCTGAAGCGGTGCAGGAATTCTTCCTCCTCTGTTGATAAATTCAGCCGGTGAGCCTTTTCTTAGCGGCATTACAGGACCGTAGCCGAGAAGTCCGCCAAAGTTAAGTGTTTCGCCTGCTTTTTTACCAATAGCGGGAATAAGTCTTACAGCGGTTGTCTTAGTGTTTACCATACCGATAGCTGCTTCATCTGCAATAATTGCAGAGATAACCTCGGCACTTGTGTCACCCGGTACAATAATCATATCAAGACCAACTGAACATACGGCTGTCATAGCCTCAAGTTTAGTTATGTCGAGATATTCGTTTTCAGCTGCATAAATCATACCTGCATCCTCCGATACCGGAATGAAAGCGCCGCTAAGTCCGCCAACATGTGACGAAGCCATTACGCCGCCTTTCTTAACAGCATCGTTAAGAAGAGCAAGAGCAGCAGTTGTACCGTGACATCCGCATACTTCAAGTCCCATTTCTTCAAGAATATGTGCAACACTATCGCCGACTGCCGGTGTAGGTGCAAGTGAAAGGTCAACGATACCAAAAGGAACGCAAAGTCTTTTGCTTGCTTCTTTTGCTACAAGCTGACCCATTCTTGTGATTTTAAATGCGGTTTTCTTAACCATATCGGCGATTTCGGCAATATTTTTGCCTTCGCCGCCCTTAGCAAGAGCAGCTCTTACTACGCCCGGTCCCGAAACACCGACATTGATAACGGTATCAGCCTCGCCGACACCGTGGAAAGCTCCTGCCATAAACGGGTTATCTTCAGGAGCGTTACAGAATACTACAAGCTTTGCAGCGCCGATGCAATCACGGTCTGCTGTAGCTTGAGCAGTCTGAACTACAGTTTTACCCATCATTTTGACTGCATCCATATTGATACCGGCTTTTGTTGAACCGATATTTACCGAAGAGCAAACAAAATCGGTAGTTGCAAGTGCTTCGGGGATACTCTCTATAAGCGCATAGTCACCGCTTGCGAAACCTTTTTGTACAAGAGCGGAATAACCGCCGATGAAGTTTACGCCGAGTTCTTTTGCGGCTTTGTCGAGTGCGTGAGCAAATTTTACTACCTTTTTACTCTGGCATGGTGCAGCTACCATTGCGATAGGGGTAACTGAAATTCTCTTATTTATAATAGGAATACCGTACTCCCTCTGGATATCCTCGCCTGTTTTTACGAGGTCTTTGGCAGAACGGCAGATTTTGTCGTATACCTTTGTGCAGGCTTTGTCAATATCGTCATCAATACAGTCTAAAAGTGAAATGCCCATTGTAATTGTTCTTACATCGAGATTTTCGTTATCAATCATATTGATAGTTTCAAGTATATCTTTTGTTTCGAGCATAGGTGTTTATCCTTTCAATCCATATTTAAGGGCAAATTAAATTCTGTGCATACTGTTGAATATATCTTCGTGCATTACATGAATCTTAGTTGCAGTAGCCTCTCCGACAGCGTCAAGGTCGGTTCTTAACTTTTCAAAATCAATTTTCTCTTCATTGAATTCAATAAGCATAACCATTGCAAACATATCCTGAAGAACGCTCTGTGTAACCTCAACGATGTTTGCGTTGTCAGCAGCACAAGCGGCTGATACCTTTGCAAGTATTCCGACTGTGTCCTTACCGATTACTGTAATTATAGCTTTCATAAGTTACCTCCGTATTTGCAAGATTTTAATTTTATTCCTGCAAAAGAATTATAAAAGAATTATATGATTGTTTTTTATCATTACCTTATTATATAACTAAAATCTAAGAAAGTAAAGCCTTATATTGCATAAATTTGGCGAATATGGTATTATTTATTACGGAGGCTTGATAACTATGATTTTATGTGATGTTCATACTCATTCAAACAATTCTTTTGACGCTGAAAATACAGTGGAAGAAATGTGTAAATCTGCCCTAAATAAGGGATTTTACGCAATAGCAATTACCGACCATTGCGAAGCACCTTTTATCAAGTTTGGCTATAACGAAGAATTCGGAGATTTTAACGAAAGAATACCTTTGTCATTTTTGCAAACCAAAAACGCACAGATAAAATATAGACAAAAACTCAAGGTTTTATGCGGAATAGAGCTCGGCGAGCCTATGCACGATCCGGAATGTACCGAAAAAGCGCTTTCTTTTGGCGATTTTGACTTTGTTTTAGCGTCTTTGCACAATTTAAAAAATATGGAAGATTTCTTTTTTATCGACTTTAATAATTGTAATATTTCCGAAATTTTGAAATTATATTTTAATGAACTTGCAGAAACAGCGACCTTCAGTGACTTTGACAGCCTTGCTCATCTTACATATCCTTTAAGATATATTTTTGAAACAACAGGGGAATATCCCGACCTTACACCTTATCAAGATGTTATTGACGATATATACAGAACACTGATTTCAAACAATAAAGCTCTTGAAATTAATACTTCGGGTTTATTCAAACCCATCGGCAGAACTTTGCCCGATGAATTTCAGCTAAAGCGCTATCGTGAACTCGGCGGAAAGCTTATCACTGTCGGAAGTGATGCCCACACAAGCACTGCTGTCGGAAACGGAATAGAAGAGGGAATAAGACTTGCACATAAGTGCGGATTTAAGTCGTATACTATCTTTGAAAAGCGCCGCCCGATTGCTATACCGATAGAATTTTAATTAAACTATACCGTATATCTTAATAGATATTGTGTTGTTTATCATATTATAACGCAAGTTTAAAATAATTCAACCGCTAATTTGGGTTACTGTATCTATTAATGTACAAAACTATAAATATTGTTTAATAAACCGAATAAAAACAAATAAAAAAACAGACATTTCTCAAAAGTCGGAAATGTCTGTTTTGTGCTTTAGCTTAATTATATTATGTCAAGACAGCTTATTATAATGTCTTTGCAAGTTCTTTTATGTATTCTCTTAATTGGTCTTTAGTTTCGGGATGTTCAAGACCTACTTCGATTTGAGCCTGAAGAATACCGAATTTATTGCCCATATCGTATCTTCTGCCCTCAAATTCAACGGCTGTCATACCGTCTGTAACAGCGATTTCACGCATTGCGTCTGTAAGCTGAATTTCACCGCCTATGCCCGGCTGTGTTCTTTCAAGAATTTCAAAAATTTCTGACGGAAGAACACATCTGTCTATGATAGAGTAAAGTGAGAGAACTTCCTCCGGAGTTTGCGGTTTTTCTTTCATATCTGTGCATTTAAATACATTGTCGTAAATATGCTCAACTTTAAGTGAACCGTATTTATGAATGTCTTTTGCATCAACTTTTTTAACGCCGACAACACCTTTGCCAAACTCGCCGTAATGTTCAATAAGCTGACCTATGGCTGGTTTTTCGCCTACGATTGCGCCGTCGCCGAAAAGTACGGCAAAAGGTTCATTACCTACAAAAGACTTTGCTTTTAAAATAGCGTGGCCTAAACCCTTCATTTCTTTCTGACGAATGAAAGTGATATTTGCGAGATTTGAAATACCTCTTACTGTTTCAAGAAAATCAAGTTTGCCGCTTTTTTCAAGGATTGCCTCAAGTTCAGGGGATGCATCAAAATGGTCTTCGATAATGCCTTTACCTCTGTTTGTAACGATAAGAATATCTGTTATTCCGGCTGCAACTGCCTCTTCAACGATATACTGAATGGTCGGTTTGTCTACGATCGGGAGCATTTCCTTTGGCATTGATTTTGTCGCGGGAAGTACTCTTGTGCCGAGTCCTGCTGCAGGTATAACTGCTTTTGTAATTTTCATATTTTCCTCCGATATTTGTTTTTAAACGAACAGCGGCATATAAGCGATTGCTAAAAATACAAATGTTGCCACAACTGCTATAGCAAGGTTTACGCCACCCTTGTTTTCAATTTGCTCGTTAATTTTTGACTTTGTGGTTGCTGCTTCTTCGTCTGATTCTTTATCAAAACTCGAAGCGTAGTTTTTAATTGATGAAATTTTCTTTATGCAGTGTTTAAAATACATTCTGTTTGTTCTGAAACCGCAGATAAGCATAATGGCAAATCTGATTGCTCCGAGAATGTACGGAACAGCAAAGTACAAAAGATTTGTAGAGGACATACCGGCAAATAAATCGCCGACATTAGCACCGCTGTATCCGCTTTGAAGTATGGCAGAGTAATTATCCATATAAATGTTATATGCCTCTGTAAATTCAGGTGTGGATTGTATAATAAGTGTGCCTGCAAGCAATCCTACCACGATTACCGATATAACAATGCCGATTGCGTACATTTTCCTGTAAAGCATATATGCACCGGGTAAAATAGCGGATACAAAGCTGAATCGTGATTTATTTGTTCTTAAGATTGAACCGAAAACACGCATAAAGTAGTTTGTATTTTTGCCGACAAATTTTGAAACCTCACCTGCGGTTACATTATCTGCCATTTTTTCGTCTGCCTTAAAACCTGCCATCGGATCAAACGCAATAAAAGGTATTCCGCCGTTTTGCGGGTTTTGACCGAAAGGAAAACCGTTCATATCCGGCGGAACATTATTATTTCCGTTTACGGAATCATTCTTGGGCTGATCGTCTTTTAACAGAGGCGCTCCGCAATGTTCGCAGTAAAACAAAGTATTGTCGTTTGGATGACCGCAAATTTTGCAGATTACTTCATTGTCTGTGCCGCTCTCTTTGTCAGCTTCAAAGTCATCGGAACTGTCCGGTTGATCATTTTCAAATGAAAAATTTTGTGAATGTTTATCCTGATAAAAGCAGTGTTCCTCCTGCTCGTAGCATTCTCTGTGGTGCGGCGTGCCGCATTCAGGGCAAACTACTATATCATCGCCCTCTTTAAACTGTTTGTTACAAACAGGGCATTTATATTTATAAAAATCCATATTTGCCTCCGGGTATTTTTATACAAACTAATTATAACAAATAATCTTATTAATTGCAACCATAATTTATTATAATATTTTAAATGTATATAATTTCTGAATTTTATTATTTAACCGCAAAAAGAATATATTTATTTAGAAAATATTGTAATAAATTGGTAAATCTGATATAATGAAAATGTTAAAATTTTTGAGCAAGGAGGATTACTTGTGAATGATAAAGTGAGCGTACAAGTGGTAACCTTTGGAGCAATGAATTTTGCAATGCAGCAAAACTATGTTCCGCTTGTGCGCAGCGTAACGATAAAAAATAACAGCGATGAGGAAATTAAAGATATTATGTTAAAAATTTCCTTTGAACCTGAATTTGCAAAGCCGTTTACACATAGAATTACGGTTTTACCTCCGCATACCGAAATTGAGGTAAGTCCTGTTAATATTATAGTATCTACGGAGTTTCTGTTCTCACTGACAGAGAGAATTGTTGCACAGATCAGCGTACAGCTTTTATGCGGCGAAGAAGAACTTGTAAATGCCGGTGACAATATTGATTTGTTTGCCTATGATGAGTGGAGCGGCTGCTATATAATGCCTGAACTGATTGCGGCTTTTGTAACACCTAATCATCCCGCTGTCTCGGGCATCCTTAAAATTGCAACCGATTATTTAAGAAAATGGGGAAAAGACCCGAGCATAACAGGTTATCAGAGCCGCAATGCAGATGTTGTAAAACTGCAAATGGCTGCTGTTTATGCCGCTTTACAGTCAAAAAATATTGTGTATAATAATCCGCCTGCAAGTTTTGAAAAAGCAGGTCAGCGTGTGCGACTTCCTTATTCTGTAATTGAGCAGAAACAAGGTACTTGCATTGACCTTGCGGTTACATATGCGTCTTGTCTTGAGGCGGCAGGACTTTTCCCTTTAATAATGATAAAAAAAGGTCACGCATACTGCGGCTGCCGCCTTGAAGAGGAAACTTTTGCCGATTGTGTAATTGATGATTTTTCGGCTATTGACAAACGAACGGTAAGCGGAAATGAAGATATTTTGCTTGTAGAATGTACGGATTTTACGGCGGGAGAAAAGATTGATTTTGACAGAGCGGTAAAGCACGGAAAAAATAATCTGTCAGATTCGGAAAATTTTATATGTGCTGTTGATGTTAGAAGAGCAAGAGCGGGAGGACTGCGGCCGATTCCGCAAAAAATAGATAGCAACAGTATTTGCGGTTATGACGGGACGGTTGATTCGGTTTCTGATTATCAGGCAGCTGCACCTAAGAAACTTAACAGAAGCGGTACAGGTGTAATCGGATATGAGGAAAGTTCGCTTTCAAGAATACAGATATGGGAGAGAAAGCTGCTCGATTTCAGTTTGAGAAACTCACTTTTAAATTTCAGAATTACCAAAAACGCTTTGCCGATTTTAACTCATGATCTTGCCGCTCTTGAGGACAGCATTGCAGACGGAGTATCTTTTTCAATACGGGAATTGCCGAGCGAATGGACGGCGTCGCTTAGAGATGCAAGGCTTTATGAGATAGAAAACGAAAATGACCTTGCAACAAATATTGCAAGCGAAGAGTTTAAAAGCAAAAGACTTTGTGCGGTTATGCACGACGAAGAACTTGAAAAAACTCTGAAAAATATTTACAGAACAACAAAGTCAAGCATAGAGGAAAACGGTTCAAACACACTTTTCTTAGCACTTGGATTTTTAAAGTGGTACGAAAGCGATATTTCGGAAAAGCCACGCTATGCACCGCTTATTATGATTCCTGTTGAGCTTGTAAAAAGTTCGCATAATAAAGGCTATTTATTGAGAAGCAGACAAGAGGAAACCCAGATTAATGTTACATTAATTGAGTATTTAAGGCAGATTTTCGAACTGAAAATACCGAGCCTTGACCCACTGCCCGAGGACGAGCACGGTACGGACATTCCGCTTGTTTTCAATACGGTTCGTAATTGTATTCTTGATAAAAAGCGTTGGAATGTTGTGAATACGGCTTGCTTGGGACAGTTTTCGTTCGGTCAGTTTGTAATGTGGAGTGACCTTAGAAACCGTGCCGACGAATTAATGCAAAATAAGGTTGTTGCAGGTCTTATTGATAAGAAAATTACTGTTGAGCAGGAAGAAAATCCGCTGACGGTGTCTGAACTTGATGAACGCATCGCACCCGATGACCTTGCAATACCGTTGAGCGCAGATTCTTCACAGATGCTTGCCATTGCAGAGGCGGCAAAGGGAAAAAGTTTTGTACTTCACGGACCTCCCGGAACAGGTAAGTCGCAGACAATTACAAATTTAATCGCAAATGCGCTTTATCACGGTAAATCTGTTCTTTTTGTCGCAGAAAAAATGGCGGCTCTTAATGTGGTTCAACACAGACTTGAAAATATCGGTCTTGCTCCGTTCTGCCTTGAACTTCACTCAAATAAGGCGAGCAAAAGCAGTGTGCTTTCTCAACTCGAAAAATCACTTGAAGTCGGCAGAATAAAGCATCCCGAAAAATACAAAGCAACAGCAGACAGGCTGAAAGCTATGCGTGTGAGTATGAATTCTGTAATTGACGGACTTCATAAAAAGCACGAGAGCGGAATTTCCGTGTATGACGCTATAGAACAATATGAAACCTGTGCCGAATTTAAGAATAAAATAACAATTCCGCAAGAAGTTATTAACACTGTTAATGATGACAGAATAGAACAGCTTTTATCTTTAATTTTAAGTTATAAAAATTCTGTTGACGGTGTAGGTGATATAGTTAATAACCCGCTTAAAAATATTTCTCTTACGGAATATTCTATACCGTTAAGAGAAAAGCTGTATTCGGATTGTGTAAATTTGCTTAATCTATATAATAATGCAAAATCGAGCGTTGAAAGAATTTTCGGTACATTTAATATCAATGCCGAATTGAGTGAAAAATCAATCAAAAACATTTTAAATCTTTGCAGAGCGTTGCTTATTCCTTCGGCTTTTTCTCCAAGCCTTATTCTTGAAAATAATTACAATGCGGTAACTCAAAAGCTGAATAATTAATATGAAAGCATTTGTAATGAAAACAGAGAAAAACAAGAGATTGAAAAAGTGTTTACAAGCGGTATTTATGAATATAACTGTATTCAGGCTCTTAATGCATGGAATGTAGCTCAATCAAGTTGGATATTTAGCAGAAATTCAAAACAGAAAAAACTTTTGAAAGAAGTTGCAACATTTTGTGTTATGCCAAATGCCGTTACCAAAGAAAATATTATCAATTGGTATCAGCGACTTATTAATTTTAATAAATTGCACAATGATAATATGATTTGCGGTAATGAGCTTAGGTATATACTTAATGAATTAGGTTCTGATTTTAAACAGGCAATTGATAAAACCGATTCCGTCTACAATGCGATAAGTGTGTATAACTATAATGAAATCAGAACAATATTGAATGCTTTTAAGAATATTAATCTTGCACAGCTTGGAAACGATGTTAATTGTGCAGAAAATTATATATTAAAATGGAATGAATTTTCCGACATTTTCAAAGTTAATATTGATAATGAGCAGAGCGACAATTGGCTTGACCGCACCGGAAATACTCTTAATAATATAAGTAAGAATATTGACAAATTGTATGCGGTTACGGAATATAACGCTAAGCGTGAACAGCTTGCAAATGAACAGCTTGAGTGTATTTGTAATGCGGTTGAAAGCGGTATTGTTAATAAGGAAAATGCAGTTGACGCTTTCAGATGCAATGTGTATTATGCGCTTGCACTCAAATATATTTCTGTTGACGAGAGCTTGAGCACATTCAGAAGCAACAGCTTTGAGCAAACTATAAAAGAATACCACGCATTAATTGATGAATATTCAAAACTTACTGTTCAGGAACTTGTGGCTAAACTTTCATCTCAAGTGCCTGTTTCGGGTTCGGCGGGTGCATCGTCGTCCGAACTCGGTATTCTTAAAAGAGCGATAAAAAGCAACGGCAGAATGATGTCGATAAGAAAGTTGTTTAACGAAATCCCTGCATTATTACGCAGACTTTGCCCGTGTATGCTTATGAGCCCGATTTCTGTTGCGCAATACATTGACCCGTCATTCCCTAAATTTGACCTTGTGGTGTTTGATGAAGCATCACAGCTTCCGACAAGCGAAGCTGTCGGCACGATTGCAAGAGGTGAAAATGTTGTGGTAGTCGGTGACCCTAATCAGTTGCCGCCGACAAGTTTCTTTAAATCAAACAGAATTGATGAAGAAAACATAGAAAACGAAGATCTCGAAAGTTTGCTTGATGACTGCCTTTCGATTTCAATGCCGCAGATGTACTTAAAATGGCACTACCGTTCTCGCCACGAAAGTCTTATCGCATACAGCAATATGAAGTATTACGATAATAAACTTTATACATTCCCATCGCCGAACGACAGAGTGTCGGCGGTTAAACTTGTACACATTGACGGCTACTATGATAAAGGCGGTACAAAGCAGAATAAAGCCGAGGCAGAGGCTGTGGTAAATGAAATTATCCGCAGATTATCCGATGAACAACTGCGTACAAAGAGTATCGGCGTTGTAACTTTTAATATTATTCAACAGAATTTAATTGAAGATATGCTTGCCGATGAATTTTCTAAAAAACCCGAACTTGAAAAATACGACAGCGAATCCGCAGAACCCGTATTTGTTAAAAATCTTGAGAATGTACAGGGCGATGAGAGAGATGTAATTCTGTTTTCAGTCGGCTACGGTCCCGATAAGGACGGCAAAGTTTCTATGAACTTTGGCCCGCTTAACCGTGACGGCGGCTGGCGCAGACTTAATGTTGCAATTTCAAGAGCAAGACAGGAAATGATTGTGTATTCCACTCTTACTCCCGAGCAGATTGATTTGTCACGCACAAGAGCACTCGGCGTTGAAGGGCTTAAAGGTTTTTTGAAATTTGCGGGACAGAACCGAAATATTGTTATACCCGACGGCAAAGTTTCTGTTCATAACGATAATAGAGTTATTGAAGAAATTGCCAAAGAGATAGAAAAACTCGGCTATAAGGTGAACTGCAATATCGGTTGTTCGGAATATAAGATTGATATTGGTATCGTTGACCCTGAAAATCCCGACAGTTATCTGCTCGGTATTCTTGCCGACGGTGAAAACTGCAAAAATTCCGCAACATCAAAAGATAGATTTGTATTACAGCCCGATGTGCTTGCAGGTCTTGGCTGGAAAATTATGCGTGTATGGACTCTTGATTGGCTCGATGATTCGGTTCGTGTAATTGAAAAGATTAAATCAGAAATTGAAAATGCGATTTCGGGCAAAAATACCAAGCAAAAAATTTCAGAGCAAAACAAAACTCAAAATTTAGAATTTGAAAAAATTGATACATCAACACAGATTGAACAGACAAGACAGCGAAAGTACGAAACAGTCGATTCTCAAATTCTCGGAAGTTCTGAAAGCTTTTATACAGCAGCGGCAGAGGTCGAAATTCAAAAGCTGATGTTTAAAATTATCTCTGTTCAAGCACCGATAAGTAAAAAAGCATTGTACAAAAGTGTGCTTTCGGCTTACGGCATTTCTCGATCGGGTAACAGGGCAGAGGCAATACTTGACGGTATTCTCGGCAGAATAATGCACTCCGAAACCTCTGACAACGGGGTGATATTCGTATGGCAGCCCGAACAAAAACCTGATGAATACAATGTTTATCGTGTGTCGGAGCAAAACGAGAATAGGCGCAATATTGACGATATTTCCTCAAAAGAAATATTAAATGCAGTCATTCAAGTTTTGAGCGAACAAGGCGGTATGCAAAAATCTGACCTTATTAAAGAAAGTGCCAAAAAGTTCGGTTTTACAAGAACAGGCACGCTTATTGATACAACGGTCGGTTTTGCTGTCGATAACGCAATCAAAAACGGCAAACTTGTTGTATCGCAGGACGAAAAAATTACAGATAAAACATAATTACATAATTATAAGATAGGAGAAATATAATGCCGGATAATGAAGAAAAGATTTTTTAACAAAATCTCAATGAAAAAGCGCCGCAACCCGGTATGATGTTTTTTGTGCATTTGCTTTTTGAAGAAAAATGTGAAATGCCGCAGCGGTCGGTAATGAATGAAATAATGGAAAAACATCTTGGCAAAACCGAATGCTTTTCTTATTATAAATTATCGGCAGGTTTTATTCCTGAAAATTATATAGCGCATTTTAAAGACGCTGATGTTAATGCGGGAGAATATGCGGCGGAAAGCGGGAATAAATTATTTATGCAAATTCCTTATTATAAAAAACAGTTTACATTTATCGGCTAATTTGCTATAATAAAATTGTATGTAAAATAGTAATCTGATTTTTAGAGCTATATATCAAATTAAGACAGGAATGGTATATTTTATGGTACAATTTGAGGAATTATTGTTAAAGGTTCAGGCACTTAAACCTGAAATTGACGATTTGTCAGACGCTCTCGGTATGAAAGGTATGCTTTCTGAAATTCAGCAGCTTGAGCTTAAAGCTACCGAACCGGGGTTTTGGGACGATGTAGAAAAATCTCAAAAAGTTTTACAGCGTACAGGCACACTAAAAGGTAAGGTTGAGGCTTACGAGGCTTTGGTGGCTAAGTATGAAGATACCTGTGCTTTGATTGAACTTGCAAATGAGGAAGAGGATCTTTCGCTTCTTGAAGAGGCTGAAAGCGAGGCAGAGGGAGTTAAAGAAAGTCTTGAAAAGCAAAGACTTCAAACTCTTCTTACAGGCGAATATGATAAAAACAATGCAATTCTTACTTTCCACGCAGGTTCGGGCGGTACAGAGGCTCAGGACTGGGCGGAAATGCTTTACAGAATGTACAACCGTTGGGCAGATGCTCACGGATTTAAAGTAAAAGAAGTTGACTACCTTGACGGTGACGAGGCGGGCCTTAAAAGTGCCGTTCTTCTTGTTGAGGGCGAAAACGCTTACGGTTACTTAAAGAGCGAGGCAGGCGTTCACCGTCTTGTAAGAGTTTCTCCGTTTGACTCTCAGGGCAGAAGACACACAAGTTTTGCATCCCTTGAGGTTATGCCTGAAATGGACGATAACATAGAAGTAAACATTGCTCCTGAGGATATTAAGATGGATGTTTATCGTGCGAGCGGCGCAGGCGGACAGAAAGTCAATAAGACTTCATCTGCCGTTCGTCTTACTCATATTCCGACAGGTATTGTTGTAGCAAGTCAGGTTGAAAGAAGCCAGTATCAAAACCGTGATGTGGCTATGAAAATGCTTATTTCAAAACTTATGGAAATTAAAGAGAGAGAACACCTTGATAAAATTGAAGACATTAAAGGTGTTCAAAAAGAAATCACATGGGGCAGTCAGATCCGCAGCTATGTGTTTATGCCATACACAATGGTTAAGGATCACCGCACTTCATACGAAACCGGTAATATTCAGGCTGTTATGGACGGTGACATTGACGGATTTATTAACGCATATCTCAAATGTGCAAGTCTTGGCACATTGCAAAAATAATCATTAAAGAGGTAGATAAAAGTGAAATATTTGGTAATGCTTTGTGACGGTATGGCCGACGAGCCAAACGAGGCACTTGGAAATTCTACACCGATGGAAAAGGCAAACAAGCCTTGTATGGACAGCCTTGCAGCAAAGGCTGAGGTCGGTATTGTTAAGACTGTAGCAGAGGGTTTAAAACCCGGCAGCGATGTAGCAAACCTTTCCGTACTCGGTTATGAACCTGCCGTATATTACAGCGGTCGTTCTCCGCTTGAGGCTGCAAGCATCGGTATTGATTTAAAGGATACAGATGTAACTTTAAGATGTAATCTTGTTACTCTTTCAGATGATGAAGATTACGAAAATAAAACAATTCTTGATTATTGCGCCGATGATATTTCTTCGGAAGAAGCTAAGATTCTTATTGAGTATATTCAGGAAAAACTCGGCAATGATAAGTTCCGTTTTTATCCCGGTGTATCGTATCGTCATTGCCTTGTTTGGAGCAACGGCAATCCGCATCCGGGTGTGCTCACACCTCCGCACGATATTACAGGCAAGGTAATTACAGATTACATTCCAAAGGGTGAGGCTGTTGACGAGCTTTATGACCTTATGAAGAAGAGCTATGACCTTTTAAAGGATCACCCTGTAAATCAGGCGAGAATAGCAAGAGGCAAGCGCCCTGCAAACTCAATTTGGCTTTGGGGCGAGGGTACTAAGCCTTTACTTGATAATTTCAGTGAAAAATTCGGTATAAAGGGCAGTATGATTTCTGCCGTTGACCTCTTAAAAGGTATTGCAATCTGCGCAGGAATGAACAGTGTTGATGTTGAGGGCGCAACAGGTTATCTCGACACAAACTTTGACGGCAAGTGCAAGGCGGCTATTGAGGAGTTTAAAAAGGGCGCAGACCTCGTATATATTCATGTTGAAGCTCCTGACGAGTGCGGTCACCGTGGTGAAATTGAAAATAAGGTAAAAGCTATTGAAATGATTGACGAGCATATCCTCGCTCCTGTTGTAGAATTTTTGAGAGGCTACGATGATTTTGCGGTTTTGGTATGCCCTGATCACCCAACACCGCTTTCTATCCGCACACATACCTCTACTCCTGTTCCGTATCTTATTTATGACAGTAAAAATGAGATTAACAGCGGTGTTAAAGTATTCTGCGAAAAAGAAGCAAGAGAAACAGACAACTACATTGAAAAAGGCTTTACTATGATGAATTATTTTCTTACAAAATAATTTTTCGTCTACATAATTCATTAAAAAATTTACATCCTCACATTTATAATTGAATTAATCAATAAAAATGTGAGGATGTTTTTATGCGTGAATTTATATTAATTGTAACCGCTGTAATCATAATTGCACTTGTTGCCGTAGTGTTTGTAATAATGTATATAAACCATAATAAAAAGAACGGTAAGTCCCACAAGCCGACAATTATTTATTACAAAGTCAAAGAAAACGAAACCGAAGATAATACAGAAAATAATTCTGTAAAAGATAATTAATATTATTTTTCGGAATCTGCAAATACTTTATCGCTGATTTCTAAAAGTTCGGAAAAACTGTGAATGGTGTAGTCGGGATTTTCTGTATTGCCAAAACCGTATTCGGCAAATACAAACGGCACCTTTGCGTCTTTTGATGCTGTTTGATCACCGATAGTGTCGCCAACATAGAAAGCACAATCAATGTTATTTCTGCTAATAACAAGGCTGATATTTTTGCCTTTTGTGAGTTGGGTTCTGCCTGACATTTCAAAATCAGAAAAATATTTTTCAAGTTTGTGAGCTTTCAAAAATGATTCAATATATCCGCACTGACAGTTACTGATTATACCGAGAAAATATTTTTCGGAAAGTTTGCTAAGCACATCTTCGAGGTTATCGTACAAATGACCGCCTGACTTTTCAAGATACGGAACTTCTACGGCACAACATTCTTTTATAATTTTTACGCCGTTTTCTTCACTAAGCTCCGGCAACATAATGTTTGCAATCTGCTCAATAGTTTTGCCCATATAGCTGTTCATTTCTTCAAGCGTTATTTGCTTTTGAGTTTCTGGATGCTTTTTAAGAACTTCGTTCCATATAGGAAGAATTACATCGCTTGTGTGCCACAATGTTCCGTCTAAATCAAATAAAATTGCTTTTTTCATAATAATACTCCTGATTTATTATAAAAATTTTCAAACTGATAATATCACACTCTAAAATTAATGTCAATATGAGGTGTGTTTTGTAAAAAATAAAATTGTTAAAAATTAAAAGTTTTTTTAAAAATCTGTTGACAAAGTAAGTAAGCAGTGATATAATATTTATCGTTGTCAACAGACAATATTTGCGAGTGTGCTGGAATAGGCAGACAGGCACGTTTGAGGGGCGTGTGTTTCACGACGTACGGGTTCAAGTCCCGTCACTCGCACCATAAAAACAGATTAGCTTTTTGTTAATCTGTTTTTTTGTTTTACAAGTAAATTAATAACGGGACTTGAAGGCGACCGTTAAGAAAACAGTCTGGTGGACTGTTTTTAGGGAGAGCGCTGATGAAATTTATAAATTTAACAAGCCGTATCAAACGAGGCAGAAAGTGTACTTATTTTTTTCACTCCGTCACTCGCACCATAAAAACAGATTAGCTTTTTGTTAATCTGTTTTTTGTTTTACAAGTAAATTAATAACGGGACTTGAAGGCGACCGTTAAGAAAACAGTCTGGTGGACTGTTTTTAGGGAGAGCGCTGATGAAATTTATAAATTTAACAAGCCGTATCAAACGAGGCAGAAAGTGTACTTATTTTTTTCACTCCGTCACTCGCACCATAAAAACAGATTAGCTTTTTGTTAATCTGTTTTTTGTTTTACAAGTAAATTAATAACGGGACTTGAAGGCAACCGTTAAGAAAAGGAGCTGTAAAAAAAACAGCCCAAATAAAAAACGACTGCATTCTGACCGAAAGGTAGGAATGCAGTCGTTTTTGTGATATAATTTACTATCAATGAAAAACCACATCAACAAGGTGCATTATACACCGTATCAATTAAAATTATAACCGGAAATTGAAAAAATAATAGAAATTTCTGATCCGGTATATACATTTAACAAGGTTTTTCATCATATTGCTCTAAATAAACACCTTGCTGTTAAGGAAAGCAGGATATGTCGCATATCTACATAGACGGAACAAAGATAACTGCCAATGCAAATAAGGGTAACGACCGATTATTGCCCGGATACAATATTCAGCAATGCAAGCAAAAAAAAACCGAGACTCACTTTTTCGTGAATCTCGGCTTTTTAATATGCTGTTTCTTTACAGCACCTTTTATGGAGCGGATGATGGGAATCGAACCCACACGATCAGCTTGGAAGGCTGAAGTTCTACCACTAAACTACATCCGCTTATCTCTACAACAAATAGTATTATATCATTAAAGATAATATTTGTCAAGCGTTAATTTCAGATTATAAAAATTTTAAGAAAATTTTAACTGTTTTATATTAAACTCTAAGTTTAACGATGATTATAATTTTAACATACATCAAGATATATAATATCATTTATATAAATTACTTACTTATAATTTTTACCGAAGGATAACTTATTATATCTTTGATAATCAATCATAAAATGTTGGTAACTCAGAAAAATAGCAGAAAATGCCAAATATTGAAGTTAGTGAATATTAACTTTGATTTAAAACCACATTTATAAAAAATTATAATATAATATCTTAAATAGTATTATATATACAAGCGGCTAATTTTTAATTGTAATAATATACTAAAAATACATCTGTATATTTAAATAAATGCATTTATTATGTTAGAATATACAAAGAAATATATCTCAAATTGTGCAAGTGTACAGATGTAAACTTTTCACTCGGTGTAAGTATGATTTCAATGTGGATATTCAGAATAGTTTGCAGTTATATACTTGTTATGGTTCTTGATATGGGCGTTTTAGGTGTATGGATCGGTATGTTTGTTGATTGGTATGCTCGTGCTGCAGCATATCTTGCAAGGTATTTGTCAGGCAGATGGAAAAGGCATAGAATGATTTAAATATTTAAAAATGGAGATAAATTTTGTTTACCCTACCGTCACAATTATAAAAGTTTGGTTAAACTTTTATAATTGCCGTGCAAAATATTCCGGTGAATCATAATTTATAAACATTACTCCAACATATATAACGAAATATGATTTTAAAGATAAAAGGCCCTCGAATTTTTATCGAGAGCCTTTTATCTTTTATCTTTTTTATAAATCAAATTCAAAGTACTGATTATGGTACAGTGAAAATGTTATAATATGGTAAAGACAAACCTAAATTGCCAAAGTGAAGTTCGGATTTTTGAGGAAAAAACGAGAAATACCACGGGTTCACCTTGACAAAAGAGTATGGTAAAGACAAAATCCAATTTGGATAGATTAAACTAAAAGTTTTAAACGAATATTGTTTAAAATCCATTTTGGTTAGATTTAGATAATTATAACATAATTGATTAAAAATATCAAATGTGCTAAATTGATTAAATTTAATATCATTTTGATATAATTTATTAAAAATGTTTAATAAAACGAATATTAGGTATTGACAAACAAAATTGTGAACGCTATACTGTAATTAGAGTTGTGAAATATCATAACTCTAATAACGAAATCTAATACTATTAAAATAATAAATGGAGGTAAATATGAAAATCTTATTGCGATTTTATTTGCAAAACAATAAGCTGCCGATTGATTATCGACGAGTTATGCTTTCGTTTTTTAAACGGTCACTGTCAGATATTGCCGAGGGAAAATATTATGAAAAATATTATTTTACACCGGAACGCAGAAATTTTACTTTTGCGGTGAATCTGCCTATGCCGAAGTTTTCTAAAACGGAAATTCATCTCGGGAAAAATCAACTAAACATTACTTTTTCAACGGCTGACTATAATACGGGATGTATTTTTATGTCTGCTTTTATAAAGCAAAAGGACAAGCCGATTCCCGCTCCGCTCGGCAACGAAATGAAACTTGTCAGTGTTAATCTTGTGCCGGAAAAAAATGTTACTTCATCATCCGCTGTTGTGAAAATGCTTAGCCCTTTGTGTATCAGATTACATAAAGCCGAGAATAATTCGGATAAGTATATTTCGGTTGCTAATCCGGATTTTACGGAGATTGCAAAACAGGTAATTAAAGAGCAGCTTGTTGAAAGCGGTTTTGACGAGAAGTTAATTTCAAACTTTGAAATTAAACCGTTAAACGCAAAAAAAACAGTGGTTTATCACTACAAAAACTACATTGAATGCAGTTTAGGCAGTTTTAGTATTAATGCCGATAAATCGGTTATTAATTATTTGCTGAAAAGCGGTATAGGTTCACGAAAATCCGCAGTATTTGGCTTTGCCGAGCTTTTATCGGAGGGAGGTGAACCGAATTAATGAAAACAAAGATTGATTACTTTGATTATGACACTTTGCTGCAGCCTACCGATTGGAGGTTTGCGGCAGCCGTTGTCGGTTTATGTAAATATTTTGATTACTTTGGAATTGTTTACAAAGTGCTCTGTGATGTTGAAGAAAAGCCCGATAATTATATACACGGCTTTGACGGTATTATTTACAAAAGTGAAGATATAACAGAAGAAAAATATCTTGAGTTTGTAGAGAACTATTTTGAAAAATATATGACTCACAAAAATATTTTAAACATTCTCAAAAGTCAAGAATTCAGTGAAGAACAAATTAAATTGGTAAACGACCTTGTTAAGAGCAAAACAGTTCTTAAAGGGTTGCTTGGCAAAACAAAATTCGACGGAACAAATAAAGATATTTTTATTTCAACCATTGAAGAAAACAGGGCGGAAATTATAAAAAATATCTTTAAAAACGGCAATAACCTTTATAAAAATTACTGCAATGAACGACTTATTTTTACCGAAGATAACAGCACTTGCAGACTTAGAGGCTACAATGTTGACAAAGACAGAAAAACAAGTAATCTCGGCTTTTGTTTTTCAAAGGAAAGTTTTGAGAGCAATGATATTTTAGAATTTGATTTTATACCGTTTGCTTTTTCAAATTCTGATATGAGAGAAACTTATTTTGTGAATAACAATTTTTCTGTTAAGTCTTTAACTCAAACAAACTATGCTTTTTCAAATCAACTTAGTAGTACAGAAAATAAAGACGACAAAAACAAACTAATGCTTGTTTTGCAAAATTCAAAGGATTATATAAGCTATGATGTTGAAATTATATCAAAATCACAGGATAAGGCTTATTACGAAACATTCTTTGTACGACTTGAAAGATTAAAAAAGTTAAGAGAATTATCGGGGAAATCATTAAACTTTGTCAAAAAAATCAATGATGATTATTGGTTTAATCTTGAGAAAGAAGTTTATATGCGTTGTCTTAACAATGTGTTGCTTGACGATGTAATTTTAATGATGCTTAAGTTTTATTTTGATGATAATGCCGTTAAAGGCTATATAAAAAGCAGAACTGATATGCTAATAGACATAAATGTATCTTGGAAAGGAAATGATATTATGGATGAAATTAAGTCAGCAAAAAGTTGTGGATTTTTAACTTCCAAAAAACTAATTGAAATGAAAAGCAGTAATAAAATTAATTCATATAAGCAAAAAATAATCAGTGCTCTTTGCGCACATGATTACGACAGAGCAAAAGAGATTATACTTAGTTTGTCTGCTTATGTCGGAATGGAATTTTCATTTTTCTATACATTTCTTGAAAATGCGGAAGAAAATAAAGATCTTGCATTTGCTTTTGCAAGCGCATTAATTGAAGTAAGCTCAAAAAATAACTAATATAAAGGAGATTTTATTATGAAAAATAAAGCATTAACATTAACTGTAATCGCAAATATGACAAGCAACTACGGCGAAAGCCTCGGTAATATTTCAAGTGTACAAAAGGTATTCAGAGGCGGAAAAGAGTACGCTACAAGAAGTCGTGAGAGTCTTAAAAACGCTATCTGTGTTCAGTCGGGTTTTTATGATGATTTACAGACATCAAACGATGGGGCAATGCAGAAACTTGTTAATGAAGATGTAAATGCCGCAACATGCCGTGCACTTGAGGGTGGATATATGTCAACAAAAGATGTTACATACATCCGTAACAGTTCTTTCTATCTTACAGACGCTGTTGCTACAGAGCCGTTTATTAATGATGCCCGTTTTCACAATAACCTTTACCTTGCAACCAATTATGCTATGGCACACGGTTTAAATGTTCAAAACAATGCAAAGGATTGCGGTCTTATGCCTTATCAGTATGAATATGACAAATCATCTAAAATTTACAGTCTTACAATTGACCTTGAAAAAATCGGTAAGGACGAAAACTTTGGTGCAGAGGCAGATAACGCAGAAAAGTGCGAAAGAGTAATTGCTCTTATTAACGCAGTAGAAAATCTTTCACTTGTTGTTAAAGGAAATCTTGATAACGCAGAGCCGATTTTTGTGGTAGGCGGTCTTTCACCGAGAAAAACACATATTTTTGAAAATGCGGTTTCTGTTTCAGGCAAAAGGCTTATTATAGAGCCGATTAAGGAAAAACTTGCTCAAGGTTACAGTTGTGCACTTATGCGTAACGGTGAGCTTTCAAACGAGGACGAAATTGTAAGAGAACTTAATCCTGTAAGTATGACAGAATTTTTTGAAAATCTCAGAGGTCAGGTTAAAGAGTATTTTTCGGAGTAAGGCGGAATTAATATGAAAGCAATTAGACTTCATATAAAACAAAACAGTGCAAATTACAAAAAAGAAGAAACTGTACAAAACCGTATGACATATCCTTTACCGCCGTATTCAACTGTTATCGGAGCACTTCATAAGGCTTGCGGTTATACATCTTATCATCCTATGCAAGTAAGCGTACAGGGAAAGTACGGTTCTCTAAAAACAAAAATGTATAAGGACGATTGTTTTCTTAACAGTCTTAATGATGACAGAAATTTGCTTGTAAAAATGAAAAATCCCGATATGCTTTCAAGTGCATATCAGGTTGTGGCTACTGCACAAAAGGCTCAAGGAAACAGCTTTGAAAAAGGCATTACAATTAATGTAATTAATGAAAAATTGCTTGAAGAATACCGCTTTTTAAAGCGTACAAAACGCAGAATCGACAAGCATAAAAAAATCATTAATAAAATGAAAACTCGGCTCAAAGAAATGAAAGCCGATGAAAATATTTCTGCCGAAGAAGTAAAAGAATTTGATAAGCGTATTAAGCATATAAAGGCTGTGTATGATGAGTACGAAAAGGTAAAGTATACTATTCCGTATTCCCATTTCAGAACGCTTGCAAAAGGCCCTAAGTATTATGAACTTCTCTGCGATATTGAACTTATCATTCATATAGTTGCAGATGAAAATACTATGAATGATATTATGGATAATATCGGAAATCTTACTGCAATCGGCAGAGGAGAGGATTTTGTAGAAGTGCTTGAGTGTGCTCAAACAGAGCTTTTTGATGTTGACGAAGATGTCGATTACGGAGAAGCTGATTTTGATGTTTATATGCCTGTCGAGTATCTCGAAATTAATAAAGACGATATGGATATAATTTCAAAAACGGAAGGCGGATACACAGGCGGTACAAAATATTTAATGCCAAAGGATTACAAAACTGTGCAGTTAAAGGGCGGTATGAGAAAACGAGTGTTTAATCGTGTACCTATTATTTTCTGTCAACTTAACTATATTGAAAACGGTTGTAAAGGCATAATGCTTGACAAAACCGAGAACGGTATATATTCAGTGTTTTTAGCTTGAGGTATTTATAATGAATATAGAAGATAAACTTGCAAAACCCGACAAAACAATAGGACAACATTCAAATGAGCTTATAGAGCAGGCAAAACTGCTCTATAAGCTCGGCTATATAAAATCTGATGATTTATACTCTGATTTACTTGTTTCATGTTTAAAACATGATAACGGTAAGGCAAATTCTCAATTTCAAAAAAGAATTACTAAAGGCGGAAATTTTCAACCTGAACAAGAAATTCCACACAGTATACTTTCGACTTTTTTTATTGATAAATCAGAATGTATAAAACCTATAAGCGTATATTTTGCTGTGCTTTATCATCACTATAACAAAGACTCTCCTGTTACAGTGTTTAAAGAAAACCGTGAGCTTATAGAAAAATTCCTTGCTGAATTTGGCTTTGATACAAACTCTTACAATAAAATGAAGAGAAATATTAAGAAAATCAAAGCTTTATTTGAAACCGAACTTTCTGATGAAGAAAAACAATACGCTGTTTTATTAAAAGGTCTTTTACATAAATGTGATTACAGTGCAAGTGCAGGTCTTGACTGCGAAAAGGTCAACGATTTTTTGACTGATTCTTTAAACAATTGGAAAAATACCCGAAATATACATTACAATGAATTGCAAGAATTTTGCATTAAAAATACCGACAGCAATTTAATTGTAACCGCACCTACAGGTATGGGCAAAACCGAGGCGGGATTGCTTTGGTGCGGGGACAATAAATGTTTTTTCGTTTTGCCGTTAAAAACAGCTATCAATGCGATGTACGAAAGAATTAAAAAGCTTTGCGGAGATAATTCGCAAGAAAATTACAAGGAAAGAGTGGCACTTGTTCACTCCGATATGAAATCCTATTATTTGGAAGATTCAATAATTAGCGGAAAAAATTATGATTTTGCGTATGCACAATGCAGTAAACAGCTTGCACTTCCGATTACAATTTGTACGCCTGATCAGATATTTGACTTTGCATTGAAATATGCAGGTTATGAATACAAACTTGCGGTAGCGTCATATTCAAAGTTTATTATTGATGAGATACAGATGTATTCACCTGATGTTTTGGCTGCAATTATTTATGCAATTGAGATGATTCATACTTTGGGTGGTAAAGTGGCTGTAATTACCGCAACTTTGCCTCCGTTTGTAAGAAACGAGATTGAAAAAATACTCGGAACAGATGTAAAAACATCCGATTTTTCTGATAAAGGAAAACTAAGGCATAATGTAAAAGTATATGAAAAAAACTTGCAGTCTGACGATATTATAAAAATATTTGATGATACAATATGCGATAAAGTAAAAAAATATCTTGTCGTTTGCAATTCAATTGATATTGCAAATAAGATGTACACCGAAATAAAAAATTCGGATATTAACGCAAGTGTAAATCTGTTTCATTCCAATTTTACAAAAAATGACAGAAAAACTAAAGAAAATGCGATTTTGGCAGCCTCTGAAAAAACTAACGAAAGTATGAATATACCTGAAATATGGATTTCAACATCAGTAGTCGAAGCAAGTCTTGACATTGATTTTGATATTCTTATTACCGAGTTATCAGATTTATTTTCCCTGTTCCAACGCTTTGGCAGAGTAAACAGAAAGGGTAATAAAGACTTTTCATCTTACAATTGTTTTGTATTTACTGAAATTCAAGGTAATGCACATCGTTTTGTTGACGATGCTATTCATTCGTTGTCAAAACAGGCGATTTTAAGCGTTGACGGAATTATCTCTGAAGTTCTTAAAAAAGAACTTATAGATGAATACCTTTCGGTTGAAAAAATCGAAAAATCAAAATATTTTCAAGAATATCGTAAAATTTATAAATATTATAAAGAAAATGTCGATTATCTCTCTCTTAAAAAAGATGGAATAAGAAGTATTGACAGAAGTGACGCTGTGCCGATTGATGTTTATAATCAAAATGAAAGTGCCATAGAAAAAGCTTTGGAAGTTTTAAAATCAGATACTTATTCAAGAGATGATAAACTTAAGGCAAACGAAGAAATACTTGGATTTACGGTTTCCGTACCTAAATTCAGAATTGACGATTACGAAATAAAAAAATTAAAAATGCCATATACTGAATTACCTGTTATTAACAGCAGTTATGATTCCGAATGCGGCATCAGATTTGATAAGGAAAAGAAAACCAAAAAGCAAGATAAATCTGATGATAACGGAGAACCTGATAATTTTATATGAGGTATGATTATGGACGAAAATAATATTTCGGGTATGCATATTTATTATTACTATGTTTGTAAAAGAAAGCTGTGGTATTTTTCAAACGGTTTGGCAATGGAAAGTGAAAACGAAAATGTCAAAATCGGAAAACTTATAGATGAAACCACTTATAAGCAAAAGAAAAAACATATTATGATCGACAACACAATCAATATTGATTTTATTACCGAGCATAAACTTTTACATGAGGTAAAGAAAAGCAGAAAGATAGAGGAAGCGGGTATTGCTCAACTTAAATACTATCTTTATTATCTGAAAAAGCGTGGGGTAGAGGAAAAAAAGGCAGAATTGATTATCCTTTGCTAAAGCAAAGTCTTAATGTTGAACTTAGCGAAGAAGATGAAAGAGAGCTTGAAAGTGCGGCAGCTGATATAGTAAAAATTATATCGGCTGCTTTGCCGCCAAAATTTAAAAGTAAAAGAATTTGCAAATCATGTGCTTACTATGATTTGTGCTGTATTTGAGGTGATAAAATGCAGGAAAGTTATTACATATATTCGTCAGGCAATTTAACTCAAAAAGACAACACATTAAGATTTACTGCAATCGACGGAAATGTAAAAGATCTTCCGATAGAAAATATTAAAGAAATTTATATTATGAATGAAATAACGGTCACATCTAAATTGCTGAACTTATTTTCAAAATACGGAATACTTGTACATTTCTTCAATTACTATCAATTTTACATAGGAAGTTTTTGCCCAAAGGAAACAAAACTTGCAGGTCAGCTTTTGGTTAAGCAAGTGCTTGCTTACGGCGACTATTCAAACAGATTATCAATAGCAAGAGAATTTATAGTTGCTGCGTCTTATAATATTTACAGAAACTTAAGATACTACAACGGCAGAGGCAAGAATGTGTCAGAGCAAATGGCTGCTATTGAAAATTTGAGGAGGAAACTTGCAGATGTAGAAACCATAGAAGAGTTGATGGGAATTGAAGGTAATATTCGACAGGAATATTACAAAGCGTGGAATGTAATTATTGATCAGAATATTGAATTTGATAAAAGAGTCTATCATCCTGCCGACAATATGATTAACAGCCTTATTTCATATGTCAATTCTCTTGTATATACAAAAACTCTGGCGGAAATTTATAAAACCCAACTTAATCCTACAATAAGCTATCTTCATCAGCCGGGTACAAGGCGATATTCTCTTGCACTTGATGTTTCGGAAATTTTCAAACCGCTGATTGCGGATCGTCTGATCTTTTCTTTGCTTAATCGAAAACAAATAACAGAAAGCAGTTTTGTAGAAGGACTTAACGGTTTGCAGCTTACCGAAAGAGCGTCACGAATAATTACATCTGAATTTGACGAAAAATTAAAGACAACTATTTTTCACAAAGGACTTAATAAAAATGTATCTTATCAATTCTTAATCAGACTTGAACTTTATAAACTGATAAAGCACATTATAGGAGAAAAAGAATATAAAGGCTTTGAAATGTGGTGGTAAATATTGTATGTAATTCTTGTATATGATATAATATGTGATGAAAAGGGCAGAAAAATACTTCCAAAGGTATTTAAGATTTGCAAAAAATATCTTGTACATATTCAAAACTCTGTTTTTGAAGGAAACTTAAGTAAAGCAAACTCACTTGCTTTGCAAAAAGAACTTGATGTTTATATCAGAAAAGACAAGGATTCGGTAATAATGTTTCATACCCGTGAAGAACGGTGGATGAATAAAGATTTTCTTGGAAAAACGGATGATAAAACATCAAATTTTTTGTAACGCTTTTATTGTCGACCTGACATAGCACAAAACCCCCGGCAGGTTGACAGAACCTAAAAATCAAGTAATCATCGGTATAGTCGCTTTTGATATATTGAAATGACAGTAGTATTTGATAAATATTTGGTATATCGACAAAACAGCACAGAAAAATGCCGATGATTACTTATCATTTTATCCCACGGCTATAAATCTATCCATATTGGATTTTAAATTGTGTATTCCTCGGCTATATATTCACCTGTACCATCTATAAATCTATCCATATTGGATTTTAAATGAAAACATATATGTAGATAACGGTAGAGAGTTTTTGATATAAATCTATCCATATTGGATTTTAAATAACAGTACCCAACCTGCACCACCACATACTTCGATGATATAAATCTATCCATATTGGATTTTAAATACACTCAGCTGCAAATACTTGAGGCAAGCTACAAAAATATAAATCTATCCATATTGGATTTTAAATCTTGTTATAATAGCGTTCTGAGGCTACATACGGCGGATATAAATCTATCCATATTGGATTTTAAATTGAAAAGAAAAGGTTTGTTCGTTTTAAGCTCTGCAATATAAATCTATCCATATTGGATTTTAAATTTGCGTGGCTTACATATCAGCAGGGAGTTAAACTGAATATAAATCTATCCATATTGGATTTTAAATTTACTTAAAAATAAAAAATTTAACGATTTCTATTTTATATAAATCTATCCATATTGGATTTTAAATGGTAAAATGTAATAGTTTTTATGCTTTGGAATGGAATATAAATCTATCCATATTGGATTTTAAATCCCAAATTGTTGCATTAAGAAATCAATTAAGTTCAGTATATAAATCTATCCATATTGGATTTTAAATATATGGAGTGAAAACAGAAACAAGTAAGGGGATGGCATATAAATCTATCCATATTGGATTTTAAATACAGTATTGTAAATTCATTAAAAGGCACTTATAACGGATATAAATCTATCCATATTGGATTTTAAATGCACAAAGATACTAAAGACTTAACAATAAAAAACACATATAAATCTATCCATATTGGATTTTAAACGACTGCAATGGTAACGCCGTTTGCTGTCTGCTCTGCTATAAATCTATCCATATTGGATTTTAAACAATAAAGTAGATTGTCAATAGTTTTTTAAAAATTACTATAAATCTATCCATATTGGATTTTAAACCTGAAACTGTGCGAGAGTTTCAGCGGTTTTCTTCACTATAAATCTATCCATATTGGATTTTAAATTACAAACGAATATTTAAGCCCTCGGTATTTTCAAGCTATAAATCTATCCATATTGGATTTTAAATGCAATGCAGATTCGGGCGCTATTCTTTATTTTCGTTCTATAAATCTATCCATATTGGATTTTAAATGCGGTAAATGGGCTTGTCTTTACCGCCGTATATTTCTATAAATCTATCCATATTGGATTTTAAATTTCTGAACTTCAACGGAATGTGTATCAAAATCTGCGCTATAAATCTATCCATATTGGATTTTAAATAGAGATACTTTAGTCCTTATTGATGAAATCGGTACACTATAAATCTATCCATATTGGATTTTAAATTTCCTGTCCGAATAGCTTGCCGATAGCGTTAGCAACCCTATAAATCTATCCATATTGGATTTTAAATTATCAACAACATTTTCGGCAGATTGCTCTACTGATTCTATAAATCTATCCATATTGGATTTTAAATTTAACTTCACTTAATGATTTGCTTAATCCTTCATTGCTATAAATCTATCCATATTGGATTTTAAATGAGAAAGCACACCGCCGAAACACACTACAGTCAGAACTATAAATCTATCCATATTGGATTTTAAATACAAGGGAAAAAAGAAAAAAGCTACATAAGAAAAACTATAAATCTATCCATATTGGATTTTAAATTAGTAATTGCTGCATTTTTTACATTATCAAGAATAGACTATAAATCTATCCATATTGGATTTTAAATCGCTCTTATGTTGTCATTATCAGACAGCACAGAGTTCTATAAATCTATCCATATTGGATTTTAAATCTTATAGATGTAATGAAACAGCTTAGGGAAAAGTTCTATAAATCTATCCATATTGGATTTTAAATTCATCAAGCATAGATATAACCATATCCAAACGAAACCTATAAATCTATCCATATTGGATTTTAAATATATTTTGAGGCAAAGTTACTGTTGCAATTTTTGAACTATAAATCTATCCATATTGGATTTTAAATGTCTTTTGCAGTCTGTTTGCAAAATAAAATGAAAGACTATAAATCTATCCATATTGGATTTTAAATAAGAGATATTTTTGTCTGCACACATTGTTTTGTATCTATAAATCTATCCATATTGGATTTTAAATATATGAAAAAAAGCTCTCTCAGGAATGAGGGAGCTCTATAAATCTATCCATATTGGATTTTAAATATGAACAAATGCTAAACAAAATTGCTAAACAAAATCGCTATAAATCTATCCATATTGGATTTTAAATAAATATGACATAAAAAGTTAAAATATATTTTATACTATAAATCTATCCATATTGGATTTTAAATCATTGTACCACTTGCCGTCAGCGTACACACGATAAGTCTATAAATCTATCCATATTGGATTTTAAATATAAAACGGACTTTGCTCATAAAAAGATAAAAAAACTATAAATCTATCCATATTGGATTTTAAATGCCGATTGCTTTCATTGCGTTAAGAAGATATGCAGCGCTATAAATCTATCCATATTGGATTTTAAATAACAGGAAGAAACTACAGCTACAAGATTTACAGAAGCTATAAATCTATCCATATTGGATTTTAAATGTTGCAAGCTGGGTTGATGAGGATAAGGGTTCTGACTATAAATCTATCCATATTGGATTTTAAATTGCATCATTCCAATTATAAAAGAGCTCGCCGATGTCCTATAAATCTATCCATATTGGATTTTAAATATTTCTAACCGTTCCGACGGTGAATTGCTCGAATTCTATAAATCTATCCATATTGGATTTTAAATAGTTCTTATAGATATCTTATTTATTGAATGTCTTGCCTATAAATCTATCCATATTGGATTTTAAATTGGTTCTGCTTATCGTTCAATGATGACTGAAGGTACTATAAATCTATCCATATTGGATTTTTAATTTTTTAAACAAAAGGAGTGTTTTATATGGCAGAACCCTATAAATCTATCCATATTGGATTTTAAATTTCAGTGTTCCGTAACTGTTATAAAAATCATCTACACTATAAATCTATCCATATTGGATTTTAAATGTGCACTCACACTTTGTACTTCTGCCGTTAAACTCGCTATAAATCTATCCATATTGGATTTTAAATAGGTTTTCGGCTTCCTTGCTTGCATCGCTTAAAGCTCTATAAATCTATCCATATTGGATTTTAAATTCACGATTTGATGAAAAACCCGTTGAATCAAACGAGCTATAAATCTATCCATATTGGATTTTAAATACTTTCTTAAGTATTCCCTTAACACCAATACGGCTCTATAAATCTATCCATATTGGATTTTAAATTTTCAGGATTGAATTTGTTGTAATTGACGGCAACAACTATAAATCTATCCATATTGGATTTTAAATTTCTTTTTAGACCCGCTTTTTAAGTTAAGAGATACGCCTATAAATCTATCCATATTGGATTTTAAATAATATTGCAAACCAACCGTCATTGGGATTTGAGAACTATAAATCTATCCATATTGGATTTTAAATAATATTGCAAACCAACCGTCATTGGGATTTGAGAACTATAAATCTATCCATATTGGATTTTAAATATTGGTTTACTCTGCACGAATATAAAGTAAATGATGACTATAAATCTATCCATATTGGATTTTAAATGACCAAGTAAGTAATCTTAAAGACTATGAGAAAGTACTATAAATCTATCCATATTGGATTTTAAATCACAGTAAATCCATAAGGTTTATAAAGCCTTGTTTTCTATAAATCTATCCATATTGGATTTTAAATATCTTCAATAGCGGCAAAGCTCACAGGTAAATTAACCTATAAATCTATCCATATTGGATTTTAAATCAACCTCTCATTCAGGTATGAGACTCGGAACTAAACTATAAATCTATCCATATTGGATTTTAAATATCTTCAATAGCGGCAAAGCTCACAGGTAAATTAACCTATAAATCTATCCATATTGGATTTTAAATAATCTACATATTTATTATAGCAATAAGTTTTATAAACTATAAATCTATCCATATTGGATTTTAAATTTCAAAGTATGAGCAGGAACTGAAAAACAAATGGCTATAAATCTATCCATATTGGATTTTAAATAACATTTGCGGAGTGTTGCACAACAGCTTTGCATTCTATAAATCTATCCATATTGGATTTTAAATGAAAACATATATGTAGATAACGGTAGAGAGTTTTTGATATAAATCTATCCATATTGGATTTTAAATAACAGTACCCAACCTGCACCACCACATACTTCGATGATATAAATCTATCCATATTGGATTTTAAATCTGTTAAGCGTATATACATATATCTCTGCAATTATTCTATAAATCTATCCATATTGGATTTTAAATTCACTATGAAAATCAAAGACGCACGACTTAACGCCTATAAATCTATCCATATTGGATTTTAAATCCATAATGGTGGGTTGTCAATAGTTATTTTGAATTTCTATAAATCTATCCATATTGGATTTTAAATGTTTTAAGTCGATAAGCAGAAGCAATAGCTTTGCTTCTATAAATCTATCCATATTGGATTTTAAATAATCTTTTCATCTGTTTGATAAGCCTCAACAATTACCTATAAATCTATCCATATTGGATTTTAAATTGAGATGTTTAAGGAAAACTATCGTGACGAGATTGCTATAAATCTATCCATATTGGATTTTAAATAAGATACAACAACTCGTTCAGAGTTGCATAAATAATACTATAAATCTATCCATATTGGATTTTAAATATGCTTGAAATTAAATACTATCAAAGTTTGAGAAACTATAAATCTATCCATATTGGATTTTAAATTTTTTCCATTGATGCAACTCATCCATTAAACAACAACTATAAATCTATCCATATTGGATTTTAAATTCAGCTAAACTTCCTGCAAGAATACCTGCAACACTCTATAAATCTATCCATATTGGATTTTAAATAAATTATGTTGAACAGTACAAAAGTAACGCTTTAAAAGCTATAAATCTATCCATATTGGATTTTAAATAAATTATGTTGAACAGTACAAAAGT
>ERZ773107.564-NODE-564-length-39683-cov-8.090365_pt1 | contig 39683 bp, 52 predicted proteins | sample MGYA00580571_ERZ773107 | MGnify/ENA primary metagenome ERZ773107 (study PRJEB29015, sample SAMEA2737843) | human gut metagenome | biome: human gut; feature: human-associated habitat; material: faeces | place: China | collected 2012 ... | reverse complement strand
ACAGAGCCACCGAGTTGATCTGGTAGTTGGAGGCGGCGTAGGTCTTGCCGTTGGACAGGGTGATCTTTCTGTTCTGAGTGGCCACCAGACTGTTGCGGGGGATCTGCAGCATGTGCAGCGCCCCGTTCTTGATGTCGAACTGGCAGTACAGGATCATGTCCGTCATGCCGTCGTTGGAGCTGGCATCGCTGTAGTTGCGGCCTTCCTCGTAGTCGATGCCGCAGACCAGGATGTTCACCACATCGCCCTTGTACTCCTCGGCGGTCTTGACCTCTTCCTGAATGGTGGGGGTGCTGTCGTCCGGGCGGAGGCTGTCCTCCACCTTGTTCAACATGCTCACACCGTACACTACGACGCCCGACACCACGGCGATCACCGCCATGACCACCGCAAACGGCAGCCAGAGCGGAGTTTTTTTCTTTTTCCGCGCCGTTACGCCCACGACCGGCATACCGAGCTGCGTCTGCAGCGCGGGCAGGTCGATGCGGATGCGTTTGCGCCGCGCCTCGTCGAGCAGGTTCACGCACACGATCGTGTTCGGCGTTACGCTGTGCATCTGCAGCGCGAGCACGAGCGTGCGCTCGAGACACGTCGCGTCGCACACGACGACCACGGCGTCCGCTTTACCGCTGCGCACAAAGTCGCACGCGACAGCCTCCTCCGCCGAGTGCGGCTGCAGCGAGTAGGTGCCCGGAAGGTCGACGAGCAGATATTGCTCCCGCGCCGAGCGGCAGCGGCCGCACGCACAGCCGACGGTTTTTCCGGCCCAGTTTCCGGTGTGCTGGCGCATCCCGGTCAGGGCGTTGAAGACGGTGCTCTTGCCGACGTTCGGGTTGCCTGCCAGTGCTACGATGCGCTCTCCTGTGCGCCGTGTGCCGCCGAATGCGGCCGCGTGCGTGCCGACGGAGCGGTGTGTCAGTCCCATGTGCGTACCTCCTCTACAGCACGGCCACGCGGATGGCGCGGCAGTCGCACCGGCGCAGCGCGATCACACTGCCGCGGATGAGATAGGCGCTCGGGTCGCCCATGGGGCTGCGGCCGAGACAGAGCACGCGCGTCTGCTCGATCAGCCCGAGGTCGCGCAGCCGCCGCTGCATCCCATCGGGCGCGCACACACTGCGCACGGTCGCGCTTTGACCGGGCTGCAGGTCGCTGAGCGTTTGGATTCGTGTCATTGCAGCTTCCCCCTCCTGCGGAGGCGAGCGCCTCCCATACCCATGGTATTCGACAGGGCGCTTTTGCGTGCCGGAGGATTGCGCGCGGGCGCCGGGTGTAGTATACTACAGGAAAATACCTGTATCAGGAGTGACCGATATGGCAGAGAAGCCGAAAACGAATGTGGACAAATTCTTTGAGATCTATGATGCCGACCCCGCGCTGCAGGCGCGCGTGCAGCAGGCGATGGACAGCTATCCCGGCAGTCTGGAGATCCGCGATGTCATGACCGAGCACGTGCTGCTGCCGGTGGCGGAGGAGCTCGGCCTGCCGTTCACGCTCAAGGAGCTGCGCAATTATGAGCTGCTCAAGTGGGGACGCCAGCATCAGGATCGGGAGCTGACGGACGAGGACATGGCGGTCGATTATGAGACGACCTATTGGCTGCTTGACCGCGGCTGGTCGAACGACGAGGCCGCCTTCTGCGGCGGCGAGCATTGAGGCGTTGCGCGTTAAAACCGTGAGATGCAAGGAATACGACGGCGTGCTGCTTAAGGATGGGAGAAAGGGCACGGTCGTGGGTGTGTTTCCGGACGGCGTGTATCTTGTCGACATCGACTATCCGCAGGAGCGGCTGCACGAGATCGAGGATACGACGGAGTTCATCCGTGAAGCGGACATTGAAAAGGTCACCTATGTGTTCGCGTAAACACCGGCGGCGCCTCTGAGAGGCCAAAAACCCGTCCCTGCCAGTGCAGGGACGGGTTTGCTTTTGCGCCGTATGTCGTATATTATCTCATTTCAGCCGGCTGCGGATGTCCTCCACATCGCGCTTCACGCTCTGAATGAACAGCGCGGCGTCGAGGCTGTAGGCCATGGCATCGAAGCCCCTGCGGAAGCCGTCGATCACGCCGTCAGCCGTGCCGGTGAAGAACATGCAGTACTTTCCGGCCGCGCGGCAGGCGGCGACGATGCGCGTGACGGCCGCCTGAAACTCGGGCGCGTCGAACTGTCCCGGCATGCCCATCGAGATCGACAGATCGAACGGTCCGACGAAGATGCCGTCCACGCCGTCCACGGCGCAGATGTCCTCGATGATGGCGAGCGCTTCGGCGGTCTCGCACTGCGGGAAGAGCAGGGTCTCGCCGTTGAAGTGGCGCATGGTCTCCGGCACGGAGCCGAGCCCGTCAAAGCCCCAGCCGTCCTTGCGCGACGGGCAGAAGCCCCGCTGGCCGATGGGGTAATATTTCGCGTAGTTTACGAGTTCCTGCACCTGCGCGAGCGTCTTGACGTTCGGCACGATCAGACCCTGAACACCGACGTCGAGCAGCTTGAGCACGGCGGGGCGGCTGATCTCGCGCACGCGCGCGAGCGGGCAGATGCCGCTCAGTTCGGAGGCACGCACGAGCGCGGCGGTGGTCTCGGCCTCGATGGGGGAGTGCTCGTTGTCGATGATGGCAAAGTCGAGCCCCGTGCGGCCGAGGCACTCCATAAGGCTCACGCTGGCGGTGTCAAAAAAGGTGCCGATAGGCTGCGCGCCGGCAGCGAGCTTCTGTTTGAGTGTGTTTTCCATGCGGATTCCTCCTCGTCTTGTCTCAATGGCCCGATTATACGTGCATTTTGGCGGGATGGCAAGTGCCGCGCCGCGCACATTTGCGTCTGCCGCATAGGGAATAGCGGGCCAGGAGGTGAGGGCATGGAACTCGGCATTGCATCCGTGGCGGCGATCACGGCCATTGCGTACCTGGTTGGCATGGCGGTCAAGACGACCGGCGCACGATTGGCTCAACACTGCCGCTGCCGGCATCGCGTCCGGCTGGGCCGCGACCGGCGTGCACCAAAGCGTGAAGCAGCTGACAAAACAGAAGTAGCTGCACCAACACGCCGGGGGGTGTGCGCGCATCGGCATGTTGCTGCATGTGCGGACGTGTGTTATGATAGGGCCATCGAATGAATTTGGAGAGGTGACAAATGTGCGTGGAAGAATATGATCTCTGCTTTTCGCCGCCGCTGCCGCCTACGGTCTGGGGCGAGCTCAGCCTCTGCTTTGATGTGGATTTCCCAATCGACGCGGTTTCTTCCATCCTTGGTGTGCAGCCGACAGAGGCCAAACGGCAGCGGGCGTGCCGGTGGAATGCATATGCGGGCACGCAGAACCCGGGATACTGGACGATCACGTTTGACAAGACCGACACGTTTGATGGTGACGTTGTCCAGCGGACGATACATACTTTTATCGCAGAACACGAGCGGGCGCTGCATCAGATCCTGGAGCGGTTTCAGCCGTGCACGATGTTCTTGACGATTTATGCCGCAGTGCATCAGGACGGAGAATATCCGTCCATTCGGCTAAACCCGTATTTTCTGCAGGATGCCTGCCGGCTCAACGCGAGCGTGGATATCATTGTAGATAATGATTATGTGCCCGCGGAGCCGGATGGCGGCAATCACGCGGAGCGGTGAAATAAACAATGGCCATGCGCCAGCACATTTTACAGTGAAGTGAATAGTGAAGAGTGAAGAACGAAAAAGTAAAAATCTGCAAGCATACTGTGATGCTTGCAGATTTTTGGTGCTCCAGCGGGGATTTCCCCTAACGGGGATAAACTTCGACTCCCCGGGAGCGACCGAAAAAAGAATCCCCCGCCGAAAGGCGAGAGATTCTTTTTGGTGCTCCAGCGGGGATTTCCCCTATCGGGGATAAACTTCGACTCCCCGGGAGCGACCAGAAAAAATCTCCCCGCCAAAAGGCGAGGAGATTTTTTGGTGCTCCAGCGGGGATTCGAACCCCAATAAAATCTAGTGTTTTCAGCGGTTATCTCCGTTTGACAACACTTTTGACAACTTTACGTTGCGTTTTACGTACCAGTTGACCTTGTTGTGAACCTGCTGTTTGCGCTTGTCCTCCAGGTCGGTGTAGATGTCCTGCGTCATTGCGACGGTTGAGTGCCCGAGCAAGTATTGCGCGTCCTTGACGCCGATATTCGCACTGTGCAGCATGGAGGCATATGCGTGCCGGAGTTGATGCGCAGTCGATTGGATGCCATGGCTCTGCTGGTATTTTTTCAGGCCGGATTCCAGCTCCGTCTTTGTCGGCAAGCCATTCGGGAAGAAGATGAATGTCTCAGGGTCGTCATAGTGCGGCAGGATCTCGATGACGTTATCCGGCAGGTCTAGGTAGCGCACGCCGGCTTCGGTCTTAGGGGATTTGAGAACCGGCTTTCGCGTGTCGGAATATGCAACGGCACGCGCGACGCACGCAGTCCGTGTAGTGAGGTCAATATCTTTTTGCTTCAGCGCAGCGGCTTCTCCGCGACGTGCGCCCGTGTACGCCATGAAATACGACATTCGTGCGAACAGGCTCTCTGTCTTGGATTCTTCGATTTTCTGCAGGTCGTCCGGCGGCGTCGGCTTTCTGGGTACGCGCGGGTTTCCCTTTGGGGTCGGAATCCCGATGCAGGGGTTTGCATCAATATCGCCGCAAAGGAAGGCGTAGTTGAGGATCTGCCGCATCACGGACTTTGTGTTGTTGATGACCTTCTGCGAGTAGCCACGCGCGGCGAAGCGCTGCAGGAAGACGACGATCTGGTGACCGGTGATGTCCGTAACATACTGGTCGCCGAAAGCGTCCACAGCGCGGTTCTTTGCTGTTCTGTAACCGCATACGGTGTTTGGAGACAGGCGCGGTTCGCACTGCTCCCACCAGTCAGCGGCGACGGCCTCGAATGTCCGGCCCTTGCCAGCAGCCTCGTTCGCGTGCTTTTCGCACTCACGGATATAGTCATCACGCTTTTGTTCGACTTCTTTGTCGGTTTTCCCATAGAAATACTTTCGCTCGCCATTGATGGTGTCAGACAAGACAATGCGTCCGTCTTTGCGCAGCGTGTATTTTGTCCTTTTTCTTGCCATGGGCGTCCTCCTGTTGGGGTCTTGCATAGTGAGAAATTTGTACAATCAGATATTTACAATCCAGAAAAAGCGTCATAAAATAGAAGTAAGGGTGTGCATTATTCTGCGTGTCCAGAATATCGACAACAAATCTACTGTCCTGGTGCTGCAGCACTGGGGCATTTTTGTATAAAAACAAAATATGCGGACATTTATAAAGATAATAGCGCGCAGAAATATTTAATTACAAAAAACGCTTGATTTTGCAATTAAACAATGATATTATGCACCAAACCAGACAAAATAAGAGGATTTTAAAAAGCAAGAGGTATTCGCATGAAATATGAGTCTTTAAGGACATTATATTATAAGGATCCTGAACTGTATCAGCAGGAGTATGACAGCCGGCGGAACGGAAGAGCTACTATCCATATAGATTTTGATGTTTCGGGAAAACCGGCATTTTTTGAGGAAAACAATGAAGTGTTCCTCCTTGCGACCGAAATCATGTCCTGTGACAAGAAGATTCTTGCGATAAGCAATGGATTGCCACAGATTGCGCTGCAGCAGTACAGGAAGAAGTGCCTGATCGATGAAATTGTCCTTACGAACAAGATCGAAGGTGTACACAGCAGCCGGAAAGAAATCGGTGAGGCACTTGCAGTACTCGATGAGCAATCCTCTGTAAAAGGGAAACGTCATCGGTTTATCGGGCTTGTCAATAAGTATAATAAGCTTACGAAAAGTGAGTCAGTATCTCTGGCATCATGCGAAGATATCCGGAATATTTATGATGAGCTGGTACTGGAAGAAGTTGTTGCAGAGGATCCGCAAAACGCCCCTGATGGGAAAATCTTTCGGAAGGATCAGACTACCATTCGCAGCGCAACAGAGAAAGTGATCCACGCAGGCCTGACACCGGAGAGAAAGATTATCGAAGCAATGGAAAAGGCGCTTGCGTTTCTCCACGATGATTCCATACTGTGGCTATTTCGGATCTGCATTTTCCATTATATGATTGAATATATCCATCCGTTTTATGATGGAAATGGACGGCTGGGCCGGTTTATTCTGAGCTACTGCATTGCGGAGAAATGTGAGAGCCTGAGTGCCTATCGCATTTCGGAAACGGTGAAAGAAAACATCAAAGACTATTATGAAGCGTTTCGGGTCTGTAATGATCCGCGCAATCTTGGCGATTTGACGCCGTTCCTGTTGATGATGTTGGAAATGCTCTTGAAAGCCATGCAGGAACTCGTAGACGGGCTGCAGAGACGGAAAATTCAGTGGGATCGGTACGAGAAGCTGGTAGATACTTTGCCGAAGAGCAAAAACGAAAAAATGCGTCTGGTTTACAGTTTGCTGATTCAAGCGGCGTTGTTTTCGGAGGACGGGATATCCACTTCTGAATTGCAGGAGGTTTGTGGAATCAGCTATGGAACGCTCCGGAAGCTGCTGGATAATGTAAGAGATCAAGGGCTGCTGATCCAGACAAAGCGGGGGCGGGAAAACTGTTTTGAAATGGACTTGAACCTTCTGGATGAAAAATTCATGAAACAGAACTAAACCTTTGCGTTTGTATATTGCCCCGGTGCGTTGCGCCGGGGCAATTTTCATACACTTATAAGCTGCTCCTTAGATTCAGCCGAGCGCTCGGCGGCTCTTGGCATTTGATCCACAAAAGTCTCGATGCCATCAATATGTTCAGATAGTTTTGGCTTGATATATTGCTTCATGGGATCGAGAATGAAATCGATGCCGTTACGCCTTGCCATTTTGGCAACGGGGATGAAATCACTGTCACCGGCAATTAGTATGATCTGGTCCACATAGCGACCATATGCCAACGATGCAACGTCCAAGCCGATTCTCATGTCTACGCCCTTTTGTTTCACGATAAGCCGAAAGTCGCGCTCAACGAGTTCTGCAGGAGTTCTTGTGCCTGAGAGGATTTCCTTTAAAGCTCTGGGCTTCAAGGTGTAATAGGCTTGAGATTCGGCGAGCTCGCCCATCCGTAGTGCGATTTTGCGCTTTAATTTTAGTTCCTCATAAAAAGCCTTAGACCATTTTGTGCCGGCCTTTTCTGAAAAAGCGATTGTTTCTTTTGTCAGCGGATGAATAATGTCTCGTTCCATTGGAGGACAATCATAATAAAAGATTCGATATAAATCTCGTGGTTCTGTTGCTTCACTCAAATGCAGCAGGCAGTAGTTGAAAAGTTCATTAGCGCGGTCTACTGCACTAATCTCTTTACCCCATAAATAAATTGCGCGTTTTCGGTAATAGCCTCCGTCAACCATGATCGCTGTTTTTCGAATCGTTAATTGATTCATATTATTTCTCCTATAAAAAATAAAACCCTTGAGTTTGGAACATCCCGAAAGGTGGGAGCCCGCGCCCAAGGGTTACTTTAGCTGAGTAGAATACTCTACGTTTCTATCTTATGCCCGTGGACGTAAATTGTCAAGTCGGGAATATGCCAAAATGTTTCACTATATACCGCTGGATTTTTATGACCAGTGAATTCTATATCCGTTCAGTAGCTGCGCCGGGGCAATTCTCATTCTCCCTTAGTCAGGAAATGCCGCCTGTACAGCTCTTTCAGCTCATCGGCGGTGTAGTTCGTGCCGAACCGGCGATTGATGAGGCCGCGCGTGAGGCCCCAATTCCAGCCGTATTTGTGGACCAGGCGGTACATGACGCTATAGATTTCTGCCTGCATGCGTGTCACGCCTCCTCACACGGCGCTTTCTTCGCTGATCGCGCTGTCGATCATCTGCTGTAGCTTATCGCGATCCCACAGCAAGATGCCGTTCTTTTCGGCCAGTTGCTTTGCACCGGCGGTAAAATAATTATTTGTCATCACAACACCAACATGGCAGTTGTACATGCTTTTACCGGCGCACACTTCCTGCACTGGCGTGTTCCCCAGCGCGGAAGAATAGCATTTACACTGGACGGCATAGCGCACGCCTTCTTTTTCGGCGATCACATCAACGCCCTGGTCGCCGGAACCCGGTGTCACGGACACATTGATAAAACCGTTCTTTTGCAAAACGGTGGCGCAATATTTTTCAAAGCGGTGTCCGTCCATGTGATCGACTTTCCCCATCGGGTTAGGAGAAGCAAATTTAGGTGCATATTCCTCGCAGAGCTGCCTATAGCGAACATGCACTGCAAGAGGCAGGGAAGGATCACTATATTTTTTCTTTAGCGCATCAAATGTTCTGCGGCAGTCATCACGATTATAAAGGCGGGAGAATGCAGTTTTGTAACTCTTTTGAAAATCACGTTCCATTTTGCGAATCATATCCAAATCGGATTGTTCGTTGCTGATTTGCGCATGGGGTTCTTTGCTTAGTTGTTTGGTGGTGTGGATGTTCGCCTCAGGGACTTTTTCCGCTGCTGGGGTACGTTTCGGTGTGCTTTCAGGTACGTTGCTTGATGCTTTTGCGGTGTAGGCAAATGGTATTTTTGACAGAACGAGTGACGCAAAACGGTCTGGAATAACTGGCGGTTGCTTGACAGTGTCAGTACCTGCTGCTGTGGTATTTTGCGCCGTTGGGGAGGGACTGAGTTCAGCGTTAATGGATTCTGTGGTGTACGTGAGGGGCGAGGTAAAAATTCTGATTCCATCGCGGGAGATCGCGGAAACAGAACCGCCGATGGCGCAAGCGATGCTGATTAAGATAGCGCCGGCGGAAATCATAAGATAAGTGGTGCCGATGCTATCTGCATTAGCGTAATAATCGTCTCCAATATAGGAGGCGGCAATGACAATGGCGGACACAAAGGTGTATATTGCGATGATTGCAAATGCCAAGGCTATATCGAAAGCAGATATGCTTTTATTCTTGAGCTTGCGCTTGGTATACACATTTTTCAGGATCGGGACGATGAGTAAACAATCGACGATGCTGAAGAATATAAAAAGCGCTGGTTTTATGGAATTTATAAACGAGCACAATACAGAGATAAATATCAGAACAATATACCACCAACGTTTGTAAATCGGGCTTTTTGTGTACGAACGCTCCGTCTCCATACTGCATCCTCCGAATCCTTCAACTGTTTATACATATCATCCTTCTGCCATAGGCACACGGCTGATAATTGAAAAATAGCATATTTCGGGCAGTATTGCAATAAGTTAGCAAAAAACGTTCGGAATACCGAACGTTTTCAACACGCAGCCGAAAAATGTGGTAGGATTATGGCGAGGATGAAAAACAATGTACGGGAGTATAGAGAATACAAGGGCGTCAGCCTGCGCTGGCTTGCCGGAAAGGTGGGGTGTGGGACAAGCACACTGTGCGACATAGAGAGGGGCAAGAGCATTCCGAACGTCCGCCTCGCCATTCGGATAGCGCGGGCGCTGGGAACAACCGTGGAGAATTTGTGGGAGGGAGAGCTGTGACGGATGGGAGACAGAGGGAATACTTACTGGCAGAGATCGAGCGGCTGCTGGCCGCGGCGAGTGACCGCACGCTGAATTTGACAGCCATGTTTTTGCGCAGACTCACAAAGCAGCAATAGAAACCACCAATCGCAACAAAGAAGCGGATCAGGAAATCAATCCTGATCCGCTTCTTTGTTTTCTGCGGTGATCTGGCGGGCAAACGCTTCAATGTCTGCCCAGCGCTCCTCCGGCAGCCGGGACAGTGCCAGAAGAAAGCGCCGGCGAAAATTGTCTTCGTCGTCCTGCATGGTGTCGGCGACGAAATCCATGATCTCCTGGTCGCGCGAGATCTGGATGAACATCTCGCCCTCTCCGGTGCGCAACCAGTTCTCGTTTACATTGTATGTTTTGCAAATCAAACTGACCACGGCGTCAATAGGCTCATTTCTGCCAACCTCGTAGTTGGCAACGGCGCCACGCTTAATGCCGATTTTTTCGGCGAATTCCTGTTGCGAAAGACCGAGAGCGGCCCGGACTGCTTTGATGCGTTCGTTCATTGGTATCACTCCTCGCCTAAGAGAATAGCGCAACATTGTGAGAATGTCAATGTTTTTCGCAACAAAAGCACAAAATTCTCTTGACACCAGTAACAACGTGACGTATTATAGTAACGAACTCACAAACAACCGTAACAAAAACGCGATTCGCGTTGAACAGAAAGGAGATGAACAAAATGCTGACGAATAACGAGCAGAAGACGCTGGAGCGGCTGGAGACCGTGATGCAGAGCATGGACGAAATGCAGAAGGCGCAGCTGTGCGCCTTTGCGGAGGGGCTGGCGATGGCGCTGGAGCACAGCAAGCGCGCGTCGTAAGGCGCGCGCAATCCATTCGATTGGAGGTGAGGACATGGATTCTATGGAGCTTCACAGGGCGCTGCGGGCGCACTGCCAAAAAGAAAAGGCGGACTGCACAAAGTGCTGCCTGCGCCTTTTCTGCTACACGCCGCCATGTGAAATGACGGACGGCATGATGGAGGATGTTATTTCGTTTGCTGCCAGTCAGCATAGCCACACGGAAAGTCAAACTCATTTATGCCATTGCAGTGACGGTCGGTCGATGCCGTGCCCATGTGAACTGGGCATGAGCACCGCACTAGGGTACGAACACCGTCGATGACCTCGTAATCCTCGAGGATTTGAACATTCCGCTTGATTTTGTGGCAGTGATAGAGACGCATTTCGTATTCCATCACGCGCTTCGGATTCGGTTCCTGCATTTGCTTTGCCTCCCTTCGAGCCGATTCTATCATATCCGAGCGGGAAAACAAGGGCATTCATTATTCATTCGATTGGAGGTGAGGACATGGAGAACATCGTGAGTATCCTGTCCGGACTGGGTGTTGAAATCCCGCAGGAGCTGGTTCCCGCTTTGCATAAGGAAATCGCGGAGAACTACAAGACGGTCGCGGAGTTTCAGAAGCTCCGCAAGCAGCTCGACCGGTTGAAAAGCGGGCTGCCGGACACGGCCGCAAGCTATTCCAAGCTGATGATCGCGAGCAACGGAAGGCAGAGCGCGGTACTGCTCGACGGCGTTATGATCGGCGTCGGCGTTGGCGGAATACGCCTTGACGTGAAGGACGGCGTATCGAAGCTGAGTATTACCGGCATTGATGTGGAGCGATTCCGTGCCGGAACCGAAGCGGACTTCGAGCGCTTTTGCACCGGATCGTCAGGGGACGAACTGGGTGGAGAATGACGCCGGTTCATCTGATTTCAAAAAGGAGAGAGGTACATATGCCGCGAGAAAAAGAAACCTTCCGGCTTGAGCTGGAGGAAATCTTGAAGTTCACCGGCGGCCGCCGGGTGCTGACGGTGACAGACGTCAGCAATTATACAGGGCAAAGCCGACGGGTGTGCCGCGAGCGGTACAACGTCAGCGGGAAAGAGGGCATCAGCGCCGTGGCGCTCGCCCAGATGCTGGCCAGATAGGTCAAGAGAAAGGAGAAACCAATGAAAGCAACAGGAATCGTCAGAAGGGTCGATGACCTCGGCCGCATCGTGCTGCCGAAGGATCTGCGCCAGACGATGGGCATCCGGACGGGAGATCCCATGGAGATCTACACAGACGCGGACGGCATCATCCTGCGCAAGTATGCGCCTGGTTGCGCGTTCTGCGGCAGCGTGAACGACATCCGGTACATTCACAGCACGCCGGTGTGCAATATCTGCGCGAACAACATGCAGATGCTGTACCGCACGGCAGAAGGCGGTGACGACGAATGAAGGTGTTCGGAGATCCGCGTGCCAAGGCGAAGGTGCGCAGATACGTCATCTGGGGCGTCGAGGATGGCATCGTCTGCGCGTCCTTCATTGCCAGTGTTGCGCTCGCCGGGTGGGTGTTCCACCTTATCTTCTCGGTCCTCGGCGTCGCATGAGACGTCCGGAGGTCGTATATATGTCACCGGCAGAGCTGGCCATGCGACGCCGGAATGACCGCTGGGCAGCGCATGGCCGCGCGCGGGTGGAGCTCCCGGGGCGCAAGGCCGTGGTCGTACCGTGTGCATCGCCGTTCGCGGCAATCCAGTGCGCGGCGGAGCTGTGGGGCGTCCCATGGCAGGAAGTCGTCCACGGGGCGCGCGTCATGTGGGCGCCGCCGGAGACATAAAAAGACACCGCCTGCGAAGATCGTCAAACCCGCAGGCGGTGAAAACCCAATAGCGCACAGGGCGCGCTACACTATATATATTATAGCATATAGTTGCCCGCCCTGCAAGCCGAAAAACGCTGACGCCGCAAGGCGTTTTCAGCTTCGGTAAGACCAATTACTAACTCGACCGGAGACAGGGAGGCAATCATGCCGTATGTACATCGCACTGTCGTGTGCGGGGAAACGGTCGAGCACCGCAAGATGTATTCATCCCGTGTGCACAGCAAGGAGGTCAAGCCGCGCAAGCGATCATCCGAGAAGGAGACCTCCAAGTGCCAGGAGCGTATCAACGAGCGCGTGGCCGAGGAGCATCTGCGCTGGCTCATCAACTGCAACTATCGCTATGGAGATTATCACATGGTCCTGCATTACTGGGACAAGGAGATCACGCTGGAACAGGCCGAGCGGGACAGAGCGGCATTTCTACGAGAGATACGCAAGGCTTATGCCAAAGCAGGAAAGCGCCTGAAATACATCGCCGTGCTCGAAACCAAGCACATGACGAACGTGCATCATCACATCCTCCTGCCGCGCTTTGACGCGCAGATCATCGCCGCAGCCTGGACAAAGGTGACCAATGGCGCGGGATCTATCAGCTTCCAGATGCTCGATGACCGCAAGAACCACGCAAAGCTCGCGTCCTACCTCATCAAGGAATCACGCTCCACCATGCGCCGCTGCCGCGAGCAGGGCATCCGCCGCCGGCGGTATACCTGCAGCGCCGGCATGGCAAAGCCGGAGATCCGCTATCAGGTGACCAAGGCCGAGACGTGGAGAAAAGAGCCGAAGGCCAGACGGGGGATGCATCTCTATCGCTTTGACGATGGGTCTGAGTATAAGAGCGGCTGGCATGAGCTGAGCGGCTGGCCGTGGCAGGAGTATTACGAGATCAAAGACACCACATAGGAAGGAGCGTCCACAATGGGCATCAGCATGGACAGCCTGCCGCCGCGCTATCAGAAACAGGCGGCGCGCAAGCTGGATCCTGTGGCGTATGAAAAGGCGCTGCAGTTTTTCCACGCCGATGAGTCGGCGAAAAACCCAGCGCGTCAGGCACAGGGGAGTATCAGCCGTGCGACCGGGGAAGGCTTTGAGGCGCAGATTCTCACGGCCTGCGCGTATTACCGGGCGCATGGCATCGCGGAGATCGACAAGACGCCGGAGCCGATCAAGGTCATTTCCGGCCGGCATCAGAATCCGAGCGGCTGCTGGTCGTTCGAGGCGGTTTTCACCAAGCAGGCGCAGCCGGATTTTCAGGGCACGCTATGCGGCGGCAGCAGCGTAGTGTTCGAGGCCAAGGCCACGGACAAAGACCGCATCATGCAAAGTGCGGTCACGGAAGAGCAGGCGCGTGCACTGGAATCGCACGCCAATATGGGCGCGCTGGCGTTTGTGCTGGTGTGCCTGCGCGGGCGCGCAGTGTATCGTGTCATGTGGGAGGACTGGCAGAACATGAAAGAACTATTCGGCCATAAGTACATGACGGCCGTGGAGCTGGAGCCGTACCGGGTGCAGCTGCGTCAGGGCGTGATCCGGTTTCTCGGCGATCCGGAGTGAGGTGGGCACATGGCAATCAAAAACTATACGACGAAAGTGGACGTATATACGTCCATCGGGGAAATCCAAGGCGCGCTTGCACGCCACGGCGCCACCAAGATCATGATTGACTACGATAATGGCAAGCCGCAGGCGATCGCGTTTGGGATCGACACGCCGGTTGGGCCGCGTGGCTTCCGCCTGCCGGCGGCCGTAGACGGAACGCTGCGAGTGTTCGCGGCGCAGAAGATCAAGGCCGACCGAGAGCAGGCAGAAATGACCGCGTGGCGGAACGTGCGCGACTGGGTGCTGGCACAAATGGCGCTGATCGAATCCTGTGATGTGCCGATGCAGCAGATCTTCCTGCCGTATATGGCAGATGATCGCGGCCGGACGGTGTACGAGCTGTATGCCGCCGGGCAGCTCGCACTCGGCGCGGGGGAGGATGCATGATGCTGCGCACACAGGAGACACTTGACGGCGAGATCATCGTTGACAGCTTTGCCGGTGGCGGCGGCGCGTCCACGGGAATTGAGCTGGCGCTGGGGCGAATCGTCAATGCGGCGATCAATCACGACCCGGCAGCGATCCGGATGCACGAAGCGAACCATCCGTACACGGAGCATTACCAGGCATCTGTCTGGGATGTGGATCCGGAGACGGTCTGTCGAGGGCGGCCGGTGGCGCTGGCGTGGTTTTCGCCGGACTGTAAGCATTTTTCGAAAGCAAAAGGCGCGGCACTTGTTGACCGCAAAATCCGGGGCCTCGCGTGGATCGTCTTGCGCTGGGCGGCGAAGGTGCGCCCGCGCGTCATCATCCTCGAAAACGTTGAAGAGTTCCAGACGTGGGGACCAGTGCGCAAAGGAAAGCCGGTAAAGAAGCTGGCCGGCACGACGTTCCAGAAGTTCGTCGGGCAGCTTCGGGCACTGGGGTACACCGTGGAATGGCGCGAGCTGGTGGCGGCTGACTACGGTGCGCCGACGACCAGACGTCGGCTGGTGCTGATTGCCCGCTGCGACGGACGTGCGATCGTCTGGCCGGAGCGCACACACGCCCCGCGAGACAGTGCGGAAGTGCGCAGCGGAAAACTGCTGCCATGGCGCAGCGCCGCGGAGATCATCGACTGGTCGCTGCCGTGCCCTTCGATTTTTTCGACGAAGGATGAAATCCACGAGCGGTACGGCATTTCCGCCGTCCGGCCGCTGGCGGACAACACCATGCGCCGCATTATTCGCGGCGTGGACAAGTTCACGATCAAATCCGGGGCGCCGTTCATCGTTGATTGTAACCATTCCGGAGGTGGGCACGTCACGGATAGCCAAGAGCCGTGTAAAACGATTACAGCAAAGTACACTGGAGGCATTTGCCGGCCGGTCCTCACGCCGCTGACGATGACGAACACCAGCAACAGTGTCGGGGCACCGGTCTCCGCGCCGATGAACACCGTCCGCACAGGCGGAGGCGGCGGGCAGATGCTGCTATCGCCGTCACTGATCCAGTACCACACGGAGAAAACAGAAAGCGCCCGAGCGGCTGGACTGGATAAGCCCGTCTGCACGGTGGACGCCTCGAACCGTTACGGCCTTACCTGCGCGAATCTGGTGGAGTATTACGGCGGCGGCCGGCCGTTGGATGTGCAAAGCCCGATGCATACGGTCACGAGCCACGACCGGGAAGCTGTGGTTGCTGCACATGTAGTCAAGTATTACAGCGGGGTGGACGGTGAGAAAGCGGGAGAGCCGCTGCCGACAGTGACGGCCATCGACCACAATGCGGTATGCGCTGCCCACGTGGTCAAGTACAAGCGGGACGAAGTCGGCACACGGCCGTCGGAGCCGCTGCCGACACAGACAGCGGGCGGCGTGTTTGGCTGCTGCAAGGCAGTGCTTTGTAAAATCGGCACATCCGAGCGGCTGCACCATTGGCCGCAGATCCGCGACTTGCTGAACCTGTACTGCGGCTATGCGCTGGGCGAGGACGATCTGCTGCTCCTGTCAATCGGCGGGGCGCCGTACTATATCGCAGACATTGGCCTGCGGATGCTGTCGCCTCGGGAGCTGTACAACGCCATGGGCTTTCCTCCGGATTACATCATCGACCATGATGCGGCCGGAAAGCCATACCCGAAGACGCAGCAAGTAGCCAGATGCGGCAATGCCGTCTGCCCGCCGATGGCTGCGGCCGTTGTGGCAGCGAACCTACCGGAGTATGCCATGCCCAGGAAAATTGAGACGATGGCTGCACTCGCTGATGCGGTGGCCATGTGATGGGGGTGAATCAGTGAATGCGCTTTTGAATTACCCCGGTGCAAAGTGGGGCATGGCACAGGAAATCGTGCAGATTATGCCGCCGCAGAGATCCTACCTAGAACCGTTCGCCGGTTCTTTGGCCGTTCTGTTCCGCAAACCGCGGTCAGCAATTGAGACCGTGAACGACATCGACGGGGATATCGTGAATTTCTTCCGCGTTCTGCGCGCAGAGCCCGAGCGGCTTGCCCGGGAGATCGATTTAACGCCATATGCGCGCGCAGTCTTTGATGATGCGCACGAGAATCGCGGAGAAACAGACTTCGACCGTGCGGTGCGGTTTTGTATCCGGAGCAGGATGGGGCACGGCTTCAAGACGTATCAAAAGACCGGATTTAAAATCGACGTTTATGCGCGTGAGCGTAGTTACTGCCTGAACTGCTGGAACGATATGCCCGAGAACATACGGGCCGCGGCCGAGCGGCTGAAAGAAGTACAGATAGAGAATCGCCCGGCGCTGGAGCTGATTCGGCGTTTCCGGCACGAGAACGTGCTGATCTATGCAGATCCGCCGTATTTGCTTGAAACGCGCAGCGGAAAGCAGTATCGGTACGAAATGACAGACGCAGACCACGAGGCATTGCTGGCAGCGCTGAAAGCGCACCCGGGGCCGGTTATTCTATCCGGGTATCACTCACCCATGTATGACAGCGAACTGAGTGGCTGGAACATCATCGAGCGGAAGGCCTATAACCAGAATGGCGATAGGCGCACGGAAGTGCTCTGGTGCAATTACGAAATACCGACATTGATCGGATAAGGAGGACAACCATGAAAATCTACATATCAGGGAAAATCGCCGGGGATCCGGATTATAAGGGAAAATTCGCCCGAGCGGCTGCACAGCTTGAGCGGCTGGGCGCGACGGTCATCAATCCGGCCACAGCGCCGGAGGGGCTGGACAAGCTGGACTATATGCGCATCTGCTTCGCTGAGATGGAGGCGGTGGACTACGTCGTGTTCCTTCCGGACTGGTCGTCTTCGGATGGCGCGAAGCTGGAACGCGCGTGGTGCGACTATGTCGGCGTGCCGACGGCGAATTGGGACGCTTTTCGGGTAGACATGCTTGTGCGGAAGTCGCACGGCTGCACATTCCGCGAGCTGCTGGCGCTGGAGCATCCGAACGCGGTGGACGAAACCTGTATTGGCGGGTGTTTTGGATGCCCGAATACCTACGGTTACGAGCCGAAGAACAAACCGTGCCCGCATGAACATGTTCATCAGCGAGAGGTAAAAGAAGTACTGTGCGCGGCCTGTTGGGATCGTATCGTCCCGGGAAGTGAGGCGCTGCACAATGAGTAAGGCCGTACTTATCAGCATCCGCCCCAAATGGTGCGAGCTGATCGCCAATGGCACAAAGACCGTTGAGGTGCGCAAGAGCCGCCCAAAGCTGCACACGCCGTTTAAGTGCTATATCTACTGTACGCAACCGAGATACCCGCACGAGGACTATATCGAGACGGATTATCCAAAGCCGCAATTTTACGGTGGCGGTAAGGTCATCGGCGAGTTTGAGTGCTATGACACTGTCCACCTCCTCCGTTTTGGCGGTAGCGTCAGCCCGGAGAGATATGGCATATGCTTGCCGGATTGGAGCGTTGTCCCGGCGGACGAGATCTTTGATGACGCCTGCTTGACCCGCGATGCGGCCGAGGCGTATCTCGGCGGGCGGGAAGGCTGGGCATGGCGCATATCAGGCTTGCGAATCTATGATAAGCCTCGCGCACTGAGCACGCTTTGTCGTCCGTATGAGTGCGATGATTGCGATGCGAAATGGGCAACTGACTGCAACGCTTGCCATGACAAGGGCAAAATCAAGCGCCCACCGCAGAGCTGGCGCTATGTGGAGGTGACTTAATTGGACTGGAAGCGGGAGGCGGCCGATGAGCTGCGCAACTACATGAACCGAAAGGCGGCAATTGCAAACATCAGCGGTCAGATCGCTGACCTGGCGACGGAGATCACGAGCATCCGCAGCGCCTCGGCGGACGGCAGTCCGGTCGCCGGCGGCTCAAACGGCCGGGACGATGCGCTCGTCAACAACATCCTGAAGCGCGAGCGGCTGGAAGAGGCGCAGCGCTTGACAGAGAACCGTGTACGCCGCGTGGATCGTGCCTTGAATCAGCTCTCTGAGCGGGACCGCTGTGTGCTGCAGCGCTTTTACATCACGCCGTGTATCGGCGGCGTCGAGCGGCTGTGCCGGGAATTGGCCATCGAGAAAACGACAGCTTACCGTTGGAAGGATTGCGCACTGCGGAATTTTACGATAACGATGTACGGTCTCACGGAGATGTGAGCGCAAGGTGGGAAAAAATCGGGAACATTTCCGCGAAAATCTGTGTTAAAGTGATATCGCGGGATTGCGAGAGAGACCAGCCCCGCAAGTCACTTTGTGATATACCTCTCTTCCTTTGATCCTTTTTGCAGAATGTACGCATGGCTTTTTCTCTTGTCTCTGTCAACTCCGGTTTTCTCATGTCTCTCAACAAAGCAAAGCACCGGCCCGGTTTCGGGTTCGGTGCTTTGTGCATTCTGGTGCGGTTATGAATCTGAAACAACTTACCTACAAACTGCAGGCGGCGCTGAACCAGCGCGGCGAGCATTACAAAGTCAATCAGTTACAGCACTACTCCGAGCGGCTTGGCCGGATGGTAACAAAATACGTGCTGGAAAAGGCAGAAACCGATGAAACCGGGAAGCATATCAGCACGCGCGTACTGGAGACTTACAGCATGGCGGATGTCGTAAAAACGCTGGCGAAAATCTATAGCGGGTGATCCCATGAATCTCACGCCAAAGCAGCGCGCTTTTGCGGATTTTTACATCGAATTGGGCAACGCGACCGAGGCGGCGCGCAGAGCAGGGTACTCGGCGAAAACCGCCAAATCCATCGGCGCGGAAAACCTGACAAAACCTGACATAAAAATCTATATAGCGCGGCGGCAGGAAAAAATCGAATCCGAGCGCACGGCATCCCTGAAAGAGATCCAGGAGCTGCGCACGGCGATCATGCGTGGGCAGGAAAAAGACCAGTTCGGCATCGAAACCTCCATCGCTGACCGTCTACGCGCAGCCGGCGACCTTGAGAAGTCGCTGCGCATCAAGGAAGAGCAGGAAACAAAGGCGGCAGCGCGCGCATCCGCACATTATGAGCTGCCGGCGCGCGTACTAGGCCGGGCGTTTGTGGACATCAACCGGCGCATTCAGCCGAACATGACGTATGTCTTTGAAGGCGGCCGCGGCGGCCTGAAATCGTCGTATATATCCCTGAAAATCGTCGAGCTGCTGAAAAACAACCCGACGATGCACGCCTGTATCATCCGCAAGATGGGCAACACCCTGAAAGACAGCGTGTATGCCCAGATGAAATGGGCGATCAACGAGCTAGGGCTATACGATGAGTTCAACTGCAAGCTGTCGCCGCTAGAAATCGTGCTGAAAGAAACCGGCCAGACGATTTATTTTCGCGGCTGTGACGATCCGTTGAAGCTGAAATCCATTAAGCCGCCGTTTGGCTATATCGGCATCCTGTGGAAGGAAGAAAAAGACCAGCTTTGCGGGCCGGAAGAAGAACGTTCTATTAACCAATCCGTGCTGCGTGGCGGCGCGGATTCCTATGATTTTTCGTCATACAACCCGCCAAAAAGCAAATCCAGCTGGGTCAACAAGGAACGGCTTGTCCCGAATCCGGGGCGCGTTTTCCATCATTCCAGCTACACGGAAGCCCCGCCGGAATGGCTGGGCGCGAAGTTTATCGCAGACGCGGAACACCTGCAAGAGGTCAACCCAGCGGCGTATGAGCACGAATATGAAGGCGTAGCCAATGGCGACGGCGGCAGCGTCTTTGACTATCTGGAGCTGCGGGAGATCACAGATGAAGAGATTTCGCATTTTGACCGCATCTTCCAGGGCGAGGACTGGGGCTGGTATCCCGATCCGTACTGCTTCATTCGCTGCTACTACGACAGCGACCGCGAGGCGGTGTATCTATTCGCGGAGCACTACGTCAACAAGGAATCGAACGAACAGACGGCGCGTTGGATCATCGAACACGGCTATGACGATTACACAATCACGGCCGATTCGGCCGAACCGAAAAGCGTCAACGATCACCGCGAAATGGGTCTGCCGGTCACCGGCGCTGTCAAAGGTCCGGGGTCAATCGAACATGGCATGAAGTGGCTGCAGCGCCGGCGCATCATCATCGACCCGGTGCGCTGCCCGAATGCGGCAAAGGAATTTTCGGAGTATGAATACGAGCGGGACCGGGACGGCAACGTCGTCACCGGATACCCGGACGTGAATAACCATAGCATCGACGCCACGCGGTACGCACTGGAACCGCTGACGATGCGCAGGGGGGCAAGTGCATGAAAATCAATATCCCGCTGGACAGCGTGAAAAAACAGATCCGCGAAGAATTCCGCATTGCGCCGCTGGTAACGCCGGAAATGCGCGAAGCGGAAGACCTGTGGATGCAGATCTGGATGGGCACCCCACCGTGGGCAAACGATCAGGATCGCACCATCAATTTTGCAAAGGCCGTGACCGGCGAAGCTGCGCGCCTTGCGACGATGGGTGTCAGCGTCGAACTGTCCGGCTCGGCCCGCGCGGATTGGCTGCAGGAACGGCTGAACGAAGAACTGATTCCGTTCCTGCGTGACATGGTGGACGTGGGCTGCGCTGCTGGCATGTTTTTGCTGAAACCAACGCCGGACAGCATCGGTCTGTACACGCCGCCGGAATTTACGATCACCGCTGTGGATAACCGAAAGCGCGTGACGGGCGTTGTGCTGTACGACACGAAGGCGACGCCGGATTATTACTATGTCAAGGCCGAATATCACCGCTACGACGGGATGCATTATGTGGTTTCCAACCGCGCGTTCCGGCTGGCGAAGGGCAAAGCATCGGCATCCCGTGTGAATCTGGACGAAGTGCCGGATTGGGTAGGCATCCTGCCGGACGCCGTGCTGGATGATACTGCGCCGCTATTTGCTGTGTGCACCATGCCGGACGCCAACAACATTGACGGCGGCGCATGCGGTATGTCTATCTACGCCAACGCCTTGCCAGAGCTGCGGGGGCTGGACGTTGCATGGTCGGCGATGGTGGACGAAATTCAGGATTCCCGGTCGATTGCCCTTGTGGATGACCGTCTGCTGCGTGAGCCCGGGCGGAAGAATGTTTCCGTGCGGCTGCCGCGCTATGTGCAAAACGTTGCCGGCTCGGCGGCCGAAAGTTTTTATCAGGAAATTGACCGCAAGCTGAAAACCGGCGAACGCCAGACCGGCATCAATATGCTGCTGCAAAGCTTGTCGACCAAGTGCGGCTTTTCGGAAGGCTATTTTAGCTATAACGAAAAGCAGGGCCTTGCCACCGCAACGCAGGTGGAAGCTGATGACCGCCGCACCATCCAGCGCATCAAGGACATCCGCGACCGCATTCAGGCAGCTGTGGATGACCTGATTCAGGCGCTGAACGACTATGCCGATATCTACGACCTGGCGCCGTATGGTACATATACCGTGGCGTATAACTTCGGTGACATCACGTATAGCTACGAAGAAGACCGGCAGAACACGAAAAGCCTTTGCCAGCTGGGCGTTTTGCCGTGGTGGATGTACCTGGTGCGCTTTGAAGGATTCAGCGAAGACGATGCGAAAGCGGCCTATGCCGAAGCCAACACGGCGAAACCGGGGCTGTTCCCTGATACCGAATGATCACCCCGGAACAGTTCCAGGAGATCGGCGAAACCCTGCTGCCGCTGCTGGACGACCTGACAGAATGGATTGCCCGCGACATGATCGAGCGCTTCATGATCCGCTTCGGCCGCGGCGAAGAAAAGCTGCTGACCGGCACGGATGAATGGCAGGCGTGGGTGCTGGAACAGGCCGGCGGGAACCTGGATGAAATCCAGAAGGCATTGGCCAAAAGCACCGGCAAATCGCAGCAGGAAATCGCAAAGATATTCAAGGGCAGCGGCATTCAGGCAGCAAAAGCGGACGCAGAAGCTGCCGCCGTGACGTTTTCCGGCCTGTCGCCCGGCATGATGGCGATCATCACGGACGCCTATGAGCGCACGGTCGGCGAAATCTCCAATATCACGCGCACAACGGCCGGCGCGACCAATCAGGCGTTTATCGGCATCTGTGACGCGGCGTATTGGAAGGTGCGCACCGGTGCGCAGTCCTACACCGCCGCTATGCTGGATGGCATAAAAGAGCTGGGGCAGGTACAGCCAATCGTGCGCTATCCGTCCGGCCATAAGGACACGCTGGAAGTGGCGGTACTGCGCTGCATCCGCACCGGCGTGGCGCAGTCATCCGGGAACATGACGATCCAGCAGTGCAAAGACATGGGCTGGAATCATGTGCTGGTGTCGCAGCATCTTGGCGCGCGTGTGTCCGATACCGACCCAATCGCCGATCATGCCGGCTGGCAGGGCAAGGTGTACTGCATCGACGGCAAGGACGCGCAGTTTGATAACCTGCTGGATGCGACCGGCTACCCGGAGAACCCGCTGGGCCTGTGCGGCTATAACTGCCGCCATTCTTTTACGCCGTTCCTGCCGGGCGTCAGTCAGAATCACAACAAGCCTATCGACACCGAAGCCAACCGCCGCGCATATGAACTGTCGCAGACGCAGCGTGCGATGGAACGCCGCATCCGGGCGCAGAAGCGCAAGTGTGCGGCGCTGCACACAGCCGTGAAAAACTGCGAAGATCCGGCGGCCAAGGCAAAACTGCAGGAAAAATACACGCAGTCCGCCAAGCGCCTGCAGGAGCAGAACGCGGCCTACACGAAGTTCTGCGCCGATAACGACCTGAAACCGTATCACGAGCGGCTGGCTGTTGCGGGTTGGGATCGCTCGGCGGCGTCAACCGCGTCCGCGGCGGTGCGAGAGCAAAAGCGCGTCGACAAAATGATAGCCGAGTTTAACGCCGAGCATATGGCGAAAGATCCTGCAGAACTTCTTCCAAAGCACGAATATGCGCACGGTGTAAAAGAAAAGCTGTTGAACTATTCGCTTAATATGAAGGAGGGCGCTAGTGGGCGAGATAAGGCGGTTGTATTTCAGGCGGCGCTGGGGTATAATGCAAACAATTACGAGCTGCTTATGCAGGAGATTATGGCGGGCGTTGGCAGGTATAAGGCCAGCGGGAAAACAACCACAGAGCATGGGGAGAAATTTACCGTGCGTATGCTGGTGAAGGGCGCAAATGGACGCTATGTCCCGATTAGAACGGGGTGGATCATCGCCCCGGAGGATAGGACTCCGCGCATGACGACGGCATTTGTGGACAGATGAGGAGGGAAAAATGATATGCAGAGGCCAAAAGAATATGATTGTGTTCGCTTGAAGGATGGGAGAGAGGGGACAATCGTGGGGGTCTATTCGGGGGATGTATATCTGGTTGATATTGATTATCCGCAGGAGCGGCTACACGAGATTGAGGATACAACAGAGTTCATCAAAGCGACGGATATTGAAAAGATCACTTATGTACATATCGTGGAATAAACAATCGGATAAATTTTAGCGGAAATTTATTTCACATAATAATTCGAGGGACCATCTTACCAGTCGGCAAGGTGGTTTTCTTATACCCAAAATCAAATCAGGATACGCAGGGGCGGACGGGAAACCGGCTGCCCCTTTGCCATATCACGACCCCGCCGGTGGTTCATCCGGATCAATCCGTACAGTCGACGGGCTGTTAAAAATCACGTTCAGGAGGATTACGCATGAAGAACATCGAGACCATTCTTTCCGACTTCGGTATTACGATCCCGGAAGGAAAGGCGGCGGATCTGCGCAAGGCCGTCGCCGAGAACTACAAGACCGTGGCGGAATTCACCAAATTGCAGGAACGCCACGACGCGCTGGACACATCGCTGAAAGACGTGCAGGGCAAGCTTGCCGCCTTTGACGGCGTGGATGTCGCAGCGCTGAAAGGTCAGATCACGACCTTGACCAATGACCTGCAGACCGAGCGGGACAACCGCAAGAAGGACGCCGCTGCCGTGAAGCTGCGCAGTACGGTGGACACGTTCCTGTCGGGCAAGCATTTCGTCAACGACATCACGCGCGAAAGCATCACGGACAAGCTGGTGACAGCATTGGGGTCTGACGATGCGCGCGGCAAGTCGATCGACGACCTGTTTACCGGCCTTGTCACCGATCGGGACGGCAAGGAGATCCCCGGCATCCTTGTGGCCGATCCCGCCAGCAAGGCGCGCTTTTCGTCCGATCACAGCGGCATGGTGCCGCCGGCGGGAGGCGCAAAAGAATACGTAGCCCAGAAATACAAAAACAACCCGTTTTTCAGGGGCTAAGACTACGAAAGGAAATGATGATCTATGTCTATCCAGTATGGATCCCTGTATGTCGATGAACAGTACAAGGCAACTGTTCTTCCCAACCTTTTCTACAAAACCTGGCTTGTGCCCGGTGTGACCTATCAGGACGTGATGGTCGACGGCGCCGGCGGCTGCTACTGGCACAAGCTGACCTCCACCGCAGCATCTGTCGGCACGCCCGGTCGTGACTTCACGGACACCGCTGCCGCTGACACGCTGGTTCAGGCCGTTTTCAACAACAACATTCATGCGTCGAAGAAGATCTACGGCGTGCAGGCCGCTGCTGTGGCGTTCCCGATCGCCGAAGAGCATCTGGCCCTTGCCACCCGTGAAGTCGCGGAGGCAAAGAACCAGTGCGCGCTGGCCTGCCTGATCTCCGAGGGCACGGCGTCCACCAACACCACGAAGACCACTGCGGCCAACTTCAAGGCGCAGGTGCTGGCCGAACGCAAAGCCATGGTCAAGGCTAAAGCCAACCCCACCATCGTGCTTTGCAGCCCGGACTTCTTCGCGACGATGCTGGAGTTCGCCGGTGAGAAGTATATTCCGACGTCCAACGAAATGCTGCTCGCAGCCGCTGCCGGCGGCCAGGTAGGCAGCTTCATGGGCTTTACCTGGCTCGAAGTCAACGGCTTCGCGTCGTCTGCTGATCTTGCCTACTATCCGCACGGCGGTACGAAGGCCAGCGTCACGGCGGCGAACCTCGCGAAGGTGGAATTCATCATGTACGATCAGAACGCCTTCGGTGTCGGCGATAACTTCAGCATCGTCCGCATGGTCGACTCCGAGCTTTTCGCCGGCAGCAAGGCGCAGGTCGAGGAAAACGTCGCCCTGCGTGTGCTGGACGCTGCGCAAGTGCACGTGAAGTCCTACGCAAGCGCGTGATCGGCAGGTGAGTCACGGTGTACGCGGATTTTGACACATACGTAAAACGGTACGGGGACGATCTGTCCCCTTTCCGCGACGAAGTGACTGCTGCCCGCTACCTGCGTGCGGCATCGCGGGAGATCGACCGCTTTACGTTCGACCGCTTCGGCGGCACGCTGCCGGAATCCACGATCGACGCCGAAAAGCTGCAGGACTGCGCGTGCGAACTGGCCGAATGCCTTTACCGCATTGACCAGGCGCGTGACAGCGCGGCTGAAACCGCAGACGTCGGCGGCGTAAAAACCGCCGGCCCTGTGGCGTCGGTGTCGTCCGGCAGCGAATCGATCACATACAAGGCGGCCGACAGCTGCTACACGACCGCCGCGAAGACCATAGCAGCGCGAGACGCGCTGGTGTTCGATGTGCTTCGGCGCTGGCTTTCCGGCGTGGCCGTGGATGGCGTCCTTGTGCTGTACGCGGGGGTGACGTGCTGATGCTGCTGCATAGCGATACGATCACGCTTTTTTCACGCGTGCGCGGCGCGCGCGGTCAGGACGATACATGGGTGCGGCACGTGCTGGCCGGTGTCAAAGTGGAAGCAAAAATCGCTATGACGCCAGGCACGACCGGCGACGTGCCTGGGCACTATGTGCTGCTGCTTGTCCCGAAAGCGGCCATTGGCGCGCTGACCTATGCGACGCCGGAAGTGTACCAGGCGGCGGATGACCGCAGCGGCATGATTGCGTTTCAGCCGGGCGACTATTTCTGCCGCGGCGAGCACGACTGGGCGGAATACGATGTGCTGTGCAAAGTCACGGAGTGCCACCGCATCACATCCTGCGCGTGGTTTCCGCTGATTGCGCACTTTGAGGTAACGGCGTCATGAGCGACATCAAGCACTATAAGAACGTCAGCTATGTCAAAGGGCACGTCCGGGTAAATCTACGGTTCGCCAAATACGGCCCGCGATTCGCCAAAGCGCAGGAATGGCTGGGGCAGCAGGCGCTTGCGGACAGCAAGCTATATATGCCGTATCGCAGTGGGAACTTGCAGCAGCGGTCGTATGTCGCCGAAGGCGGCCGGCAGGTCGTGTTCCCAGGCCCATATGCGCGGTATCTGTATATGGGCAAGGTCATGGTGGATTCAAAAAGCGGGAAAGGCCCTGCGAACATTCCGAATGTCGGCCCGCGTTTTAGAAAAGGCGCGACACTTGTTGCGACTGACCGCGACCTGCGGTTTGCGACCGGCGTGCCGCATTGGGCGGAAGTCGCGCAAAACGAACACGGAAAAGAATGGGCGGATGGCTGCAAACGGATCATCCTGGGGGAATCAAATGGTTGATACGAAAGATTTTTCAACGATCTTGAGCGGCTTACTGAATGATTTCCCGGCCATTGGCGCGCGGGAAATCCGGTTCGGCGAGCTGGGCGACAAGTCCGGCGTCGGGATCTATCCGTCCGCTGTGGCGACGGTGATCAGCGAAACGACCGACATCATGGGCGGTGTGTACCAGAAATGCAACTATGCGTTTCTGGTGGTATATCGCGCCGTACCGCAGTCGGAAACGGACCGCATCCACATCAAGGGCTGGCTGGACAAGCTGGCGCGCTGGCTTGAAAAACAGCCGATCACGGCGGACGGCCAGCAGCACACGCTTGCCGCGTGGCCAGACCTCGGCGATGGCCGGACGATCACTGCATTTGTACAGGTGTCGGCGGCCTATTTGACCGGGCGCTATACCGACGGTGTGGAAGACTGGGCCGTGTCCCTGTCGATGCGGTACGACAATAATTTTGAAAGGTGATGCATTATGCCTGAAAGTACGACTTTTAACACAACTGCGGGCCAGACGATCGCCCGCAAGCTGCTGATAGCCTTCCTGAATACCGGTACGTCTTCCGCGCCGGTTTGGTCGATCATCGGCAAGCGCGTGGAGGACAGCAGTCAGGAATATGACTGGAACAAGGAAACCACGCAGGACATTCTTGGCAACACGTTTACCACCATGTCCGCGCCGACCATCACGCAGACCTTTGACCCGTGCAATCTGGACGCCGGCGAAACCGCGCTGACGAAGCTGTGGCAGCTGGCGATTAAGGATCAGGACGTTGCGGCGCTGGCCGAACAGGATATGATGATCGTGCACTGCTATGCCGGCACGAAGGACACGGCGATGTTTGCCGAGCGCTATAGCGGCTGCGCGATTGAAGTGAAGTCTCTGGGCGGCGACAAAACGGTAGACATGCCGTTTGATGTGACCTACGGCGGCACGCGCACGGTCGGCACTGCGGCCATTGTGGACGGCGTGGCCACGTTCACGAAGGCGGCGGCATAAGGGGGTGACGGCGTGAGCAATAATATTTCTTTTGAAACCGGCCTGAAAGCGTTCACCATCAATGGCGACGCAAACCGGAAGATCTATTTTGACCCGAACGACATCGGTATCATCGACCGGCTGGAAGCGGCAGCGATGGCGATCAAGGCCAAAGCCGACGAAATGGGCACGCAGGAAAGCGATACGGACGCCCGCACGACGATCCGCGAACTGGACGCCTACGCACGCGAGCAGGTGGACGCGGCGTTCCCTTCGCCCGTCTGCGATACAGTGTTCGGTAAAGCCTACTGTGTTTCGCTCACGCCGTCCGGTTCCCTGCAGATTATTTCGTTTCTGGAAGCGGTTTCGCGCCAGATTCGGCGCGAGATGGACGCTGCGACCGCTGCCGCACAGAAGCGTCAGGCAAAATACCTGGATAAATACAACGGCGGCGGTCAGCGCAGGAAGAAGCGCAGATCATGAATACCGGCTTGCCGAAGACTGCATGTATCGGCGGCCGGTGTTTTCGTATACGAAGCGACTTTCGCGAAATTCTGGACATCTGCGCCGCGTTGAATGACCCAGAGCTGACAGATCAGGATCGCGCCGAAGTGGCGGTCAAGATCTTTTACCCGGACTGGGATCAGATCACGGACATGGCCGCCGCGGTGAAATTCATGCTGTGGTTTTTAGACGGCGGTGTGGATCGCGGCGACCAGCGGCAGCAGCCGAAGCAGATGGACTGGGAGCAGGATTTCCCGATGATCATTGCACCGATCAACCGCGTAGCTGGGCAGGACGTGCGCGCACTGCCGTATATGCACTGGTGGACGTTCATCGGATATTATATGGAGATCGGTGACTGCACGTTTTCCACGATCCTGGACATCCGGCGAAAGCTACGCAAGCACAAGAAGCTGGAAAAGTGGGAACGCGAATACTACGACGAAAACCGGGAATTGATCGATTTCAAGTCGGCGCATCTGACCGACGACGAAGATGAATTCATCCGGCAGGTGATGACAGGGGGGGTGCGCGATGGCTGATGTTGTCGGCGATCTGGTATACGAAGCAGCGATTGATAGCGGCAAGTTTGACGCCGGCCTTGCGAAGCTGGAAAACAACGCGAAAAAGGCCGCGAACAATGTGGACAAGGCCGCACAAAAGGTCGACGAATTGAGAAAGCAGCTCGCGGAGCTGCGGGCCGTCGAAGAAAGCGAAAAGAAAACCAGAAAAACCGGGACGGTATCACAGGAAACCGGCGATGCAATCCAGAAAACGACGCAGCAGCTGAAAGACGCGCAACTGCAGCTGCAGGGATTGCAGGCGGACCAGGCCAAGGCAAACGACGCTATAGGCGCCTACATGCAGAAGCAGCAGTCAGCGGCTGCATCGACGTCGAAAGTGTCCGAACAAATGGGCAAATTCGCAAAGCGCATTGCCACCATCGCGAAGAAAGTGTTTATCTTTACGATGATCGCGAAGGCGCTGCGCGCCATGCGGTCTGTGCTGCTGAACACCATCAACGCAGACAAGCAAATGTCTGCGTCCCTTGCGCAGATCAGGGGCAATCTACTGACGGCCTTCGCGCCGATCTATAGTTTTGTTCTTCCCGCCATTCGGGCGCTGCTGTCATGGCTGGCGAAGCTTACGGCCGTTATTTCGTCTGTATTTGGCGCAATCTTCGGTCAGACGGCATCGCAGGCACAGGCCAACGCCAAAGCGCTGTACCAGCAGGCAAACGCCACATCCGCAGCCGGTGACGCGGCGGAAAAAGCGAAGCGGCAGCTTTCCGGGCTGGACGAAATGAACCGCTGGGAATCAAACGACAGTTCCGGCGGCGGAGGCGGTGGCGGCGGGTCTGCCGCGCCTGATTTTAGCGGCGTCAGCCAGGTCAAGCTGCCGAGCGGCTTGCAGGAAGTGCTGATGCAGGTGGGAGACGCGATCACAACGATACTTGATGCGCTAAAACGGATCTGGGAATCGCCAATCGTACAGTACGTCGTGAAAAGTGCATTAGAAATGGTAATTCGGGCGGTGATTTCGGTGCTGAAAGGTGTGTCACTGATTCTTGATGGCATTGCTGACATTTTGAATGGGAATTTGAAAGATGGGGTTAACAAAATAGCCGAAGGAATCTTTGAACTGTTTACGGCTGTCATAGTCGCTTTTGCGACCGCAGTTGCGAGATTGTTTGAATTCTGTAAACAGCTGGCCGTCAGCTTTTTTGAATGGCTTTCTGGGAAATGGACGTCCATAAAGGACTGGATCAGTAAAACGATCAGCAGTATCGATGCAGCTTTTGAGCAGCACCTCGCCAATGTGGAAGCAGGTGTCGCGGCGGTAGTGGACTGGGTCATCGAAAAATGGACGGCCGTAAAGGACTGGTTCAGCGGGCTGTGGGAAAAGGTCGCATCCGGCGCTGTGGCTGCGTGGGATGGAATCAAAAGCGCCTTCGAATCTGTGCCGGAGTGGTTTCAGGGCAAATTCCGAGACGCATGGCAGAAGGTTAAGGACGTGTTTTCAACCGGAGGCCGTATCTGGTCAGGCATCAAAGAAGGCATCGAAAATACTTTCCGCACGGTCGTCAACGCCATCATTCGCGGCATGAACACGATCATCGCCGTGCCGTTCAATAAGATCAACTCCATGCTGAACACGATCCGAAACGCCAGTTTCCTTGGCATTTCTCCGTTCCAGAATATGTGGGGCGTGAATCCGCTGCCGGTGCCGCAGATCCCGATGCTGGCGCGCGGCGCGGTCATCCCGGCGAACCGGCAGTTCTTGGCCGTGTTGGGCGACCAGCGAAACGGCAACAACCTGGAAGCGCCGGAATCTCTGCTGCGCCAGATTGTGCGCGAAGAAGCCGGCGGTGGTGCCGGCAGCCGATACGAATTTATTGCGCGTCTGGATCGCCGCACACTGTTTGATGAAGTAATCACCGAAGCAAAATTGCGGAAAGGGCAAACGGGCAAAAACCCGCTTGTAGCGGTGTAACACATGGCACAGGAATACATTAAAATTCGAAAAAGTCCGTCGGATGACTGGCTGGTACTTCCGCAGCCGGATTCCGGCGCGCTGACGTACGACTTTGAAACAACTTACACGGAGGACAGCGGCCGCACCCAGACCGGCGCGGCCGTCGTCAGTCCCATGTTCACGGTCGAAGCGCTTGGGTATAGCCGTGCGTCGATCAGCAAAACTATGCTGTCGCAGATCCTGAAGATCATTGCAAAAGGCCAGCAATTCCAGCTGCACTACTTTTCCGCCTACTATGGCGCGTGGTGTACGTCGTGGTTTTACGTCGGCAAGGGGCAGCTTGACATTGGCCGGCTGAACGAAAACAAGGAACTGTTTACGTCCGTGGAATTTAACATGGTCAGCGTCAATCCGCTGACGTGATTTGGGGTGACATGATATGCGAACAGTCGAAAGTCAAATCACAAGCGTCTACCCATCGCAGACGAACTTTGTGGTCGAAGCGACTTTTACGTGGGATCACGATGTGACATTGGTGTATTATGGCAATGCAACTGTGACGATCAAGGCGGGGGAACACCTACAAGTAGACGGGGCGTGTTTTCGTCCTGGTGGAACGAAAATCACAGCGCAGATATCATCAGGCAGTTACCCGGTCGGGCTTTCCGCGTGCAAATGCGCGACAATTGAAATGTACGATGGTGGGTGGCAAAACGTCGATAACCGGAATCTATACGAAGGAGCGACCGTGCACCTAAAGGCAGATATCAAAATCGACGGCAATGGATACTTGGTTCCAATGGGCAGCTTTAAGGTTTATGAAGTGGAAACCGTGCACGAAGTTACCACGCTTACTTGCTACGATGCCATGAGGGAAGCGGACGTGCTGTGCCCGACGGAGATGCAGGGAGAGCACAATTACATAGAGCTATGGAGGCTGGCAGCGACTCGTCTCGGCCTGACGCCCAGCGCGATTGATAGCGACTTGGGATATAACGCACTGGCGACTGTGGACACACAGCACACCATCCGGCAGGTGATCGAAGCTATCGCGCTGGCCTGCGGTGGCAATGCCGTGGTGTCTGGGAATGCACTGTATGTGCGACCAATTACATCTACAACAGATGTGACGTTAACACAGTGGATTAACCAACTGGAAGTGGCAAGTACGCCGGTTGAAGTCACTGGAGTGCGCGTGAAAAAGACGTTCGCCAGTGACGGGCAAGAGCACACGTATTTCTTCGGCGCCGGAGGCTACGTCATTGAACTGAATGACGATAATTTGTGGATGGGCATTGAAGGGCCGTCCGGGTCGATCACCGTCGCGGCTGAAGCAGTCGCAAAGACGGTGTACGAACAGCTGAAAAACAAGCCGATCTATAAGTTTTCTGGTGATCTTCCAGCTGACCCGCGGCTTGACATTTTCGACAAGGTTATCGTCAAGGACATCAACGGCCGGGAATACCCGTCGATCATCATGAACTACACGTTCGTGTTTTCCGGGAAAACGTCGATTGGCAACAGCGTGGAGTCCAGCAGCAGCTACAACACATCCGATAGCGGTCCTTCCGGATCGTCGCCTTCCGGTGGCGGCGGTGGGGGCGCGATCGACGTGGACAGCGCACTATCAACGACCAGTACAAATCCCGTCCAAAACAAAGTTATCACTGCCGCGCTGGCCGGTAAGGCCGGCACAGCAGCGGCCACGCAGTCAGCGGCTGGCCTGATGTCTGCTGCGGACAAGACCAAGCTGGACGGCCTGACTGCCATGACGGCCGACGAGATGCAGACTATCTGGAGCGAAAATTGAAAGGGATGATACCATGAACGACCAATCCACATACACGGGTCCGACCGCGGCCGCGAAACTTGTTGCGCTGGTAAAGGCGGCGCTGAGTGGGAAGCTGGACAAGTCCGGCGGAACGATCACCGGAAACCTGAAAGTGAACGGGGACTTTGAACCTGTCAAGGGGCTTACGACGAGCGGCGGGATTAACGCCCAGTCCGTGAGCACGCCGGTTCTTGCCTTGCACGACAACGGGGGCGCAGGAGCAAACGCTAGCATCAACGTATCTGGTGCGGGCGCCGTGGAGGCGACTGTGCCGGACGGCGATAAGCGGGCTAAGGCGCGCGTGAAGGTGGGCACGCCGACCGAGGACGACGACGCGACTACAAAGGCGTATGTAGATGATCTCGCCGCGGAGCATGAGGCCATTACCGTAACATCGACCAAAGTGTCCGATTTGGGCTATGACGCATCGACTGGCGCAAGTAGGTACTCAGTGACTTTTGACGCAAGTTTTGATTCCATTCTTGCGAGTCTTGCGGCGAACAAGCCGATGAAATTCAATATTACGTTGCCTGACAGCACTACCGGTTTGCCTGTGTCGTTCAGCACTGGCTATGTGTCTGCGCTTAATAGTAGCGACTATCTTTTTACAGGTACAATCCTTAACTACCCTGTCGTGCTAAGTATTGGCGCTCTTGGCTCTGCGACCGTGGAGCTGTTTGGGGCTTATCTGCCTGATCCGAATCCTGATGATTCCGATGACGGTAAGGTGCTTGCGGTAAATAAGCACAAGTGGGAAATTAAAACGATTCCTGCCGGTGGTGGCGTGATAGTGGACACGGCGATGTCGAGCACATCGACGAATCCCGTGCAGAATAAGGTAATCAAGCAGTACGTTGACAGCGCGATCGCCGTTGCGATCAACAGTGCGTATTAAGGGGGGCATACCATGGCTACCACTGTATCTATGACTAATATCATGGCGAACAGCGGCAAGGGCTGGTTTCCGGCCACACGTGGCAACTGCTCGTGGCAGCTATCTAGCATCACGCCGGGCGATGGGGCTGCGTCCAGCCTAAAAATCATCCCGTCCGGCGCGGGCGAGGTCACGCTGACGTCGGCGTCGCACGCTCTGGCAGCGTCGCACAAATACTATGCCACATTTAAGATCCGATTTGAGGATGCAGTCACGGGCACCTGCGACTGGTACTGGCCGGTAGCCGAACCTGCGGCTGCTGCTGGTATGGCTGTCAACGCTGCTTCTGGCGCGTGGACGCGCTTGTCGGCGGTGTTTGATCGCACCAGCTTTGCGGACGGCAGCTACCCGTGCCGCTTTGACTACAACAACAACGACGGCGGAAACAAGACGTTTTGGTTCACGTCCTGCATGTTGATCGATCTGACTGCGGCGTTCGGCGCTGGCAAGGAACCCAGCAAGGAGTGGCTGGATAAGCATATCACAGCGTTTTCGGACGCACCGACGGTGCAGTACGTTGACAACCTCGGCGAGCTTTTTAAGGGTATTGCCGATGCAATCCGCGCAAAAAGCGGTCAGGCAGGTGAAATATTCGCTTGTGACTTTGCAGACCGCATCCGCGCGCTGTGACGGGGGGGACATCATATGACTATTACAATCGCAGATGGACGCGGGGCGCTGTGGCAGTGGGACACCGGGCGGAGGTGCAAAATCACCGACGGCGACGGCGTCAAACAGGTCCACTATCAAAATAAGTGCTTTGGCGGCAGCGTGGACGTGGACGTCGACACAGACGGCACGGCCATCATCCCGGACGAGCTGCTGCAGGACTGGCACACGCTGACGGCCTACGCCTACGTAACCGACGACACCGGCGCGTACACGATGGTGCAGCGGGACTTCGCAGTGCACAAGCGCGCGAAGCCCGCCGGGTATGTATACACACCGACAGACCAGATGACGCTGCAGACGATCCAGCGCCAGATCGGCGACCTTGGCGACCTGCAAACCACCGCGAAAGATAACCTCGTGGCGGCGATCAATGAAGTGGCATTGGCTGGTGGTGCTGGCAGCATGAACTTGCGCGTGGCGGACGGCTACATCCAGTACAGCACGGATAGCGGCAGCACGTGGACAAACCTCATCGCCGTGGCAGACCTCAAGGGCGACACAGGAGCGGCTGGTACACCCGGCAAAGACGGTGCAAAGGGTGATCCCGGTGCGCCCGGAAAGGATGGCCACAGCCCGGTGGTAACGGCCACCAAGTCCGGCAAGACAACGACAATCAGCGTGGACGGGGCTGCCATTGTCACGATCGAGGATGGCGCAGACGGTGCGCCGGGAAAAGACGGCGCTGATGGGTTGAACGGTAAGGACGGTGCGGACGGCAAACCGGGGGCTGCTGGCGCGGACGGTGCTAAAGGCGCGGACGGCATCACGCCGACCATTGGCACTAATGGCAATTGGTACATCGGCAGCACGGACACCGGCAAGCCGTCACGCGGGGCAACCGGTGCGCAAGGTACACCCGGCAAAGACGGTGCAAAGGGTGATCCCGGTGTGCCCGGAAAGGATGGCCACAGCCCGGTAGTAACGGCCACCAAGTCCGGCAAGACAACAACAATCAGCGTGGACGGGGTCGCCATTGCCACAGTCGAGGATGGCGCAGACGGTGCGGATGGCAAGGACGGCGCACCGGGTAAGGATGGCAGTGACGCGACCGTGACTGCGGCAAGCATCACAGGCGCGCTGGGGTACAAGCCCGCCGCGCCGAGCGATATCCCGGTAGTCCCGACTGCGGAGATCTCCGCCAACACCGCCGACCGCCACTCACACGCGAACAAGGGCGTGCTCGATGGCATCACTGGGCAGGTGACGGCAGACAAGGTATACAACCCGGATCATGTTACTGATCTGGTGCAGTATGCGGCTTTTCAAATTGCGTCGCAGCAAATCATTTCGCAGATCCCAACCGTGCTGCCGAGCCCGAACGCGCTGACCGTCACCTGCGGAAGCAACAGCGTCACATACGACGGGAGTGCGGATAAGATCATCGATATTCCTTCCGTGGAAAAGATCGTAACGGAAACCACGCAAGTGCTGCCCGCTTACACAAATCTGATACCGATCAGCACGGACGCATCTGGCGCTGTTCTGAATGGCGTCGGGTATGAGGCCGGAGCACTTCATTCAGACGGCTCTGTGGCTTCGGCAAGCAGTTTCACCAGCGGCTTTATTCCCATAAAAAAGGGCGACGTAGTACGCATTAAAGACCCCAGCGCCGCGAGCTTTTCGCTCGACAACGCAGTAGCACTTTACAAGGCGGACAAGGCGGTAAGTGCTGGCATAGGCAAGTATATCCGCGGCATGCAAAGCAGCGCTGCTTACGGCGGTCTTACCATAGATGGAGATGTTTTAACGTGGGATACATCTTCGATTAACTACTATGCTTGGCAAGACTTCAAATATTTGCGGGTTACTACTTCGTCTGCGGATTCAATCGTAACAATCAACGAAGAAATTAAGGAATCGACTCAAACGGTGATGCTCCTGAAGCCAACAGTAAAGGTTGGAAAGGGCAGCTTGGACTTTGCTGTCAACGAGCCACTGTTGGCGGGAAGAAAAATCGTTGTTTTTGGCGACAGTCTGATAGGAATGACGCGCGACCAAACATCCGTCACATCTTATGCCGCGGAGTATACCGGTGCAAAGGTGTACAATGTTGGCTTTGGCGGATGCCGCATGGCAAAGCACCCGACTAACGGATACGCGGCGTTTTCTATGTGGGCGTTGGCTGATGCTGTATCGACTGGTAACTACTCCACGCAAGAAGCACAAGCCCCGAGTGGCGCGGATTATTTTTCAAGTCAACTGGATGTGCTGAAATCCATCGACTTCACAACCGTTAATGCAATTGTAATTCATTACGGCACAAACGACTTTGCTGCCAGCGTACCACTTGATGATTCGGCGAATCTTTTAAGTACAGACACAGTGTGCGGCGCACTGCGATATTCCATTAAAAAGATTTTGACAGCTTTCCCCAAAATCAAAATCTTTGTATCTCCCCCCCTGTACAGAACGTGGAATGGAGTGGGCGCTGAAACCTATAAAAACACCCTTGAAAAAACGCTTCCGGAATACGATTCTGCCATGAAAACGGTGGCGGAAGAGCATAATTTGCCGACGATTGATGGGTACAAGCGGCTTGGAATTAATGCCATCAATTCCGGCGCATACTTGTCGGATGGCACACACCTCAATGACTTTGGGCGTAGGCAATTCGGCGAGCTGATCGGCGGGTGTCTTATTTGTGGCGCGTAAAGGAGGCAACGGAATGCAGATTATTGAGGCGTTTACAACCAAAAACAGGTGCTACCAGATCGGCGCGGCGCTGTATCCGCAGGGCATTATGCTGCACAGCGTGGGATGCGCGCAGCCGTCTGCGGCGGTATTCGCGCGCAGCTTTAACCAGTATCAGCCGGGCGGCCAGAGCGTGTGCGTGCACGCATTCGTCCAGGCGGACGGCACGGTGTATCAGACGCTGCCGTGGGAGATGCGCGGCTGGCACTGCGGCGGTGCCGCCAACGGCACGCACATCGGCGTGGAGATGACCGAACCGGCGGCTGCTATGTCCTACGCCGAGGCGGCAGAGCAGATCGCGGGCACATACCACACGGCTGTGGAGCTGTTTGCCGCGCTGTGCGAGCAGTACGGTCTTGACCCGGCACAGGATGGCGTCATCATCGGGCACGCCGAGGGACACCGACGCGGCGTGGCGAGCAACCACGCAGACCCGGAGCTACTGTGGCGCACATATGATATGGGCTACACGATGAACGGCTTTCGGGCAGACGTCGCGACAAAGATGGCCGCGGGAAATACAGACACAGACGAGGAGGACAACATGGTAAGATACGACAGCATTGATGACGTGCCTGGCTGGGCACGCAGCACGATCAAAGAGATGATGGACGCAGGTCTGATCGCCGGTACGGGCGGCGGCAGGCTCGGCCTGAGCGATGATATGCTGCGGATGCTGTACATCATGTGGCATATGCGCGATACGCGCTATGGCCGCATCGTGGACGGCAAGGTGATGGACGTGCCTGCATGGGCGCAGGACGCGGTGCAAAAGCTTGTCGATGACGGTGTGCTTGCAGGCGTAGGCGGTGGCAAGCTGGACTTGTCCATGGATATGCTGCGCACGCTGGTAATTGCGGCGCACATGGATAAATAAAAATGGAGGAATACATATGACTGCACCGAGTAAAGCGATGGAATTGAAGGCGGCTATCACGGCCGTACTGGCCGGCATGACGGCTTTCTGGGGGTGGACAGGCTGGCTCGTGGTGATCTGGCTGGCCGCGATGATCCTGGACTATGCAACGGGATCGTGGGCGGCCCTGTCGACCGGATCGTGGGACAGCGCTGTAGCACGTGCGGGGCTGTGGCATAAGTTGGGGAGCATTGTGGCCATGCTGGTCGCACTGCTGCTGGACGTGGCGCTGTCGGCGATTATCAATTATGGCGGATTGGGGTTTGAGTTGCCGTTTACATATAAAACGGCATTTTTGCCGCTGGTGGCTATCTGGTACATTGTAACGGAGCTGGGGAGCATCATCGAAAACGCGGGGCGCCTTGGCGCTCCGGTGCCGAAGTTTCTGATCAGCAGCTTGAAAAAGCTGAAAGACAAAGCGGACGAAGATAAATAAAGAACGGGCGCTGCCTTTACTGGCAGCGCCATTTTCTTTATCTGTGAAGTTGTTTTTGCCCTTGAATTTTGACAACACTTTTGACAACAGTTCGCGTCTCAAAATGTTCCGAAACGCACCGAAAGAAAAACGAAGAAACCATTGAAAAATCAAGGTTTTCTTGAAATTTCAATGGTTTCTTTTTGGTGCTCCAGCGGGGATTCGAACCCCGGACACCCTGCTTAAAAGGCAGGTGCTCTGCCTACTGAGCTACTGGGGCATATCGGTGTGAAAAAATATATTTACGTTACAAACCAACCAAATACTCAGACGCGAATCCAGCGAGAAATCCGCGCCCAACAAACACTCGGACGCGAATCCATCGAAGGGTTTGCACTCAATAAATACTCAGACGCGAATCCAGCGAAGCGATTCGCGGCTGAAGAAGGAAGATGTTTTCAGAGGTGCAGGCTTTCCGCTTGCGGGAAGCCGAAACCGGCAGAAAATATCTGACGTGGCTGGGATGGCGGGATTCGAACCCACGATATCAGAGTCAAAGTCTGGTGTGTTACCATTACACTACATCCCAATATCGGGGCAAAAATCATCGGGGATCGGGATCACTCCCAATCCCCGATTTCGTGGGGTGGGTAAAGGGGTTCGAACCCTCGACACCCGGAACCACAATCCGGTGCTCTCCCGACTGAGCTATACCCACCATCATCATCACCATGGCCACGACGCGGACGAGGTCTTCGTCAGCTGGGGCATGGAGACGCACAAGAAGTTCACGACCGAGCAGATCGAGGGCATCCTGAAGCAGCTGGAGAACGCCGCGGAATATGGTATGGTGCTGCGCGCAAAGGGCTATGTTGCCTCGCAGGATTCGGAGCGCTGGATCCACTTCGACTACGTGCCCGGCGAGAGCGATATCCGCGAGGGCGGCGCAATGATCACCGGCCGCGTCTGCGTCATCGGCTCGAAGCTCAACGAAAGCGCTATCGCTTCGCTCTTCGGAGAATAAGGAGGCCCTATGCCCAATACCATTCCGATGTACGTCTTCACGGGCTTTCTCGAGTCCGGCAAGACGAAGTTCATTCAGGAGACGCTGGAAGATGAGCGCTTCAACGCGGGCGAAAAGACGCTGCTGCTGGTCTTCGAGGAGGGCGAGGAGGAATACGACATTTCCACCTACCCCTCCCAGAACGTCTACATTGAGACGATGGATTACGAAGGCCTGAGCGAGGAAAAGCTGGAGGCGCTTCGCAAAAAGCACCATGCCGAGCGCGTGATCGTCGAGCTCAACGGGATGCATCTGGCGGCGGACTTCTATCTGAAAACGCCCGACAGCTGGCAGATCGCGCAGGAGGTCATGTTCGCGGACGCGAACACGTTTTTGTCCTACAACCAGAACATGCGCCAGCTGACGGTCGATAAGCTCGCGGGCGCGGAGCTCGTGGTCTTCAACCGCATGGCGCCCAGGACCGACGTGATGGAGTATCACAAAATCGCAAGAGCCGTCAACCGCCGCATCAACATCCTTTATGAATACACCGACGGCACGACAAAGCAGGACGATATCGAAGACCCGCTGCCGTTTGATATCAATGCGCCGGTCGTAAAGATCGAAGACGAGGACTACGCCCTGTTCTACCGCGATATCACCGAAGAGCCCGACAAGTATAAGGGCAAGACCGTCGAGTTCAAG
>ERZ773107.517-NODE-517-length-41277-cov-10.179977_pt1 | contig 41277 bp, 50 predicted proteins | sample MGYA00580571_ERZ773107 | MGnify/ENA primary metagenome ERZ773107 (study PRJEB29015, sample SAMEA2737843) | human gut metagenome | biome: human gut; feature: human-associated habitat; material: faeces | place: China | collected 2012 ... | reverse complement strand
CCCTACAATGCCGGACCTTAGGCCCGTTTTAACTCCTAACTCCTACTTCCTACCTTCTAACTCTCAATCAGCATTCGATAATATTGAACTTAAGGTTCTTAAACGTTCCTGTCCGGCGGTTTTTGACAACGATGCCGTATTTGCTGCAATAGGCGGTTGTGGTATGGCGGGTGCCGTCCTCGTCCAGGTAACCAAAGGTAAAGCTGGGCTTGCCCTGCAGCAGGGTGCGTAGGTAGTGGTAGTCCTCTTTGTCCAGGATGGGATACTGGAAGCTCCAGGTACCTACCTTTTCCCGCACCACTTCGCGGTGCATAAACCCGGCCTCGTCGCGGCCGGAATCGCTGGAATCCAGGTCAGAAAACGAGAGTTCCTGCTCTTCGGCGGTGCCCAGCATGGGGGAGCCGTCAATGGTAAAATCATTGCTTTTGGTCCAAAGCATCAGGCAAAACCTCCTGTTGCAACGATTTGTTTGCGCTGCCAGCGCTGCACGGCGCGACCTACATCATCGTCGGTCAGCTCAATGCCGTAAATGGCTTCCAGGATCTCCCGCAGCACGGCCAGCAGTTCCTCAAAGCCGGAAAGCAGGGTGTCGGTGTTGTCGGCCATGGCGCTGGCCAGCAGGGTTTGCAGCACACTTTGCGGTGCGGCAATCTCGGGGTTGGATGCCGCGCCGGAGTATTCACCCATCATGGCAAGGGTGGGCTGGCGGATCACGCCGCCCCGGGCCAGCATGGGGATCTGCGGCGCGCTGACATGATCCAGCGCAAAGCCAAAGCTGGTGCCGCCGATCAGGGGCACATCCTCCGGCACATCGATCTTGAAGCGGTTCAGCACATCGATCATGCCGTTGACCATGGCGGCCGCACCGGAAAGAAGGCGGTTCATAAAGCCAATGGCAGTGTTCACGGCGCTGCGGATGGTGGCGACAATGCCGTTCCATGCCGCGTTGGCACCGCTGTTGACAGCCTGCCAGGTATCGGCAAACTTCTGCCGGACATCATCCAGCCTGCGGGAGAAGAAATCCGTGATCTGGCCCCAGATGCCGGAAACGCCGTTCAGCAGGCCAAGCACCAGGTTGCGCCCGATATCGGCAAACACCGTGGAAGGGGAGTGGATGCCCAGCATGTTTTTGACAGCGTTGACCAGCGGGTCGATCATGTGCTGCTGGATCCAGCTGCCGATGTCAGCCAGCAGGCTGATCATTCCGTTCAAAAAGCCCTGGATGCCGTTTTGGCCGATATCGGTAAAGTGGGAGCTGATCCAGTTCCCCACGCTGGCAAAGGTGGGGGCCAGCAGCTCAACCATGCTGCCGATGAAGGTGCCGATCAGGGTGAACAGACTTTCCACAATGCCTGCCCAGTCAATGTTCTGCAGGCATTCCAGTGCGGTCTGCCCCACCTGCGCCCAGTCAATGCCGCGCAGCAGGTTGGTCAGCCCGTCCAGGATGCCCTTGGCCGCGGTGCTCAGATCCCCGGCGGCCTGTACCCAGTCCACGTTGTTGATGCCGGCCATGGCGGCTTTGGCAAGGTCACTGCCAAAGGCGCCAAAATCAAAGGTCTGCACAAAGCCGTGCAGGGTTTCCAGCAGGGCTTTCAGTTTGTCGGTCAGCACGCGGCCCAGGCTTTCCCAATCCAGCTCCGCAAAGCACTGGTTCAGCGCGTTGCCAATGCCGTTGCCCAGGGTGTTCCAATGGAAGTGCTGAACAAAGGTATCCACAAACAGCAGGGCGGTGTTCAGCCCCTGCGCAATGGTGGAGCCAACCAGCCGCCAGTCCAGCCGGGCAATAAAACCGTTGAGGGTACTGGCAATGGTTGCGGCCCAGGTCTGGGCTTTATTCTGGACGCTGGGCCAGGGGATAGCCGCCATGGCTGTGTTGAGCTTTTGGGCCACAAGCTGCCCGACCTGGTTCCAGTTGCCCGCTTTGACTGCTTCCAGAATGGAGTCCAGAACCGGGCTTGTGCCGTCATAGCTGTAATTGGGGGTAATGCCGCCGGAACCGGAGCTGTCCTTTTTATCCAGGCGCTCGATCTCATCAAAACCGGCAAGGCTCTTGGCGGCATCCTGTACCTTTTTGGAAGTGCCGGATGCCGCGCTGCCCACTCCTGCCATGCTTTTTGCTGCGGTGCGTGCGGCGGAAACGCTTTTGCCGGTGAACAGGGCAATGATCTTTGCCAGGCAGGCAAACACCGCCGCGGCGGCATTGGCCAGGGCAGCCAGGGCGGGAGTCAAAACCTGCACCAGCGGTGCAGCGGCTGTGGCGGCTGCGCCCTGCAGGTTGCCCAGGGCAGTTTTCAGCTGACCGCTGGTAAGGGCGGCACTGCCCAGGTAACTGACCACCTGCCGCAGCCCCGCCGAAATACCGTTGAAGATCAGCGCACCGGAGACAATGCCGCGCAGGCGGGCCGTAAAGCTGCGGCAGCCTGTGGAAGCGCTGGCAAACCGGCGGTCAACCTGGGTAAGGCGAGAGACCAGCCCGCCCAGGGCCCGGCTGCCGATGGCAGAAACCCGCCCCAAGCTGGCAGAAAGAAGAGCACTGAGTTTGCCACTAAGTGGACGGAGCAGCCCTGCGCCGGACTTTGCCAGGTTGGCAAAACCGCTGAGAAGCGAAAACTTTTTGGCGGGCGGAGCCTTTGTGGTGTTATCCTGGCGCGCGGCGGCCTGTTGGCGTACCGCGGCCTGTTCCGCTGCCTTGGCAGCTTTATCATAAGCGCGCTGTTCGGCAGCGGCCTGGCGCTGGGCGGCAGCCTGCACCTGAATGGCAAGTCGCTGGCGGGCATCCTCAATGGCGGCATATCGCTGGTCCACGCGCCGGGCAAGGACGTCAACGCTTTTGGGGGCTTCCTCGCCCAGTTTTACCTGCGCCATGGCAGCGTTCAGTTGGTTTTTGCTTTCCTCAAAGGCGCGGACAGCTTTGTTCAGGCTGAGCTGCGCCAACGCCACACTCTTGCTCCAGGCGGCACCGGCGGCCTGGGCGGCCTGGGTGCCGGTGGCGGAAATGCTTTTCTGGATCTGGTCCCCAACGCCGTTAAAGGCGTGCTGCACCTGGGCTTTGGTACGGGCTGCAGCCGCCTGCAGTTGGGCGTTGATGGTATCCTTTAAGGCCAGGTCAAAATAGATCGTGCCGACACTGGTTCCCTCCGGCATCAGGGTTCACCTCCAAACAGTTTTGCCATGGCAGCTTCCAGGCTGTCCATCTGGCGGCGCAGGGCTGCGGGCGGCGTAGTTTCCAGGGCCCGGCGGGCAAGGTGTGCCTGCCATTGCTGGTGGATGCGCTGGGCCCACGGCCCCATGGCGGCCAGTTTCTTGCGGTCGGTTTCGCCCCGCACAGCCACAACGCGGCCCAGCGGGGTGTTGTCCATCAGGCCGCCCACCAGCTTTGCCCATTCGGGGTAGGGCAGCTCCGCCTGCGCTGCGGGCAGAATGCCGTACTGCGTGGCCAGGCTCTGCTCGATCAGCACGGCGTCAAATGCGGTATCGTACAGCGGCTGCGGGTCATTCGGCGGGGTCCTGAAATCGCTGCTCCACAACCTCCGGCTTTTCACCGGTGGCGGCGCTGATCACAAGGGTGAACAGCTGCATATAAGCGGGGAACGGCAGGTCCATCTCGTTCAGCTCCTTGGCGGCGGGCTTGCCCAGCGCCAGCTCCAGGCAGCGGTCGATCACATCCGCAGAGGTGTTTTTGGTGGCGCTGGTGGCAGCATCCAGAATTTTGGTCACGGTCTTTTTGCGGTTGTCCACGGGGTAGATCTTTTCGCCCACGCGGATCTCCGGTGTTTCGGTCAGCAGCTTGCCGTCCAGGGTATACAGTTTGCCCATAGGGAATCCCTCCATTGTGTTGTATTCATTTCAAACCCCAAGCCCGCCCGCCGGTTTGCCCGGCACAAAACAAAATCAGCCGGATGCAGCGGGGGTAAAGGTGGGTTTGCCGTCACTCTGCACCTCAAATTCCAGCCCCGCCACGTTTGTGGAATCACCGCCGCCGGGGTTGGTAACGCTCAGTACACAGTCAAATTCCAGCTTAGCACCACTGGGGAACTCCCACTCAAAGCTGCTGTCGCAGGTGGAGCCGGTGCCCCAGGCGCTGTTGGCAACATAATCATTGCCGGCATCGCCGATGCTGCGCTTGCCGGACAGGGTGATCTTCAGGCTTTTGCCGGTCACCATGCGGCGCACCCAGCCTTCGGCCTCCATCGGCTTCCACTCCTCCACGTTGCCGTCAATGGCAACGGTAAAGGTTTCCATATCGGCGATGGTGTTTTTGGCGGCGGCGCCACGGGCACCAATCTTGAACTTGTTTTCAAATACGGGATAAACACCCGTTTTGTTTGCCATGGTTTTCACTCCTTTTTACAGGTCATTGTCAGGTTGATGGCGTACTCAAACACGCCGTCGGCCCCGCGCCCCAGGGGGATGGACCCCGCGCCGGGGTCTGCCAGGAGCACATCTGCACCGGCCATCTGCGCCCCGGTAAGGCCATAAAACAGCCCCCACAGGGCAGTGGCCTGGGCTTCGGCCTCCGGCTGGGCTTTGCCCCAGCGCAGCAGCAGGCGGAAGGCCTGCACCTGGTAGCTGGTTTGGGCAGCACCGCCCAGGGCAATGTGTGCCGGGCCGCTGCGGGCAGCAGGGTAAACGCCCAAAAAGTATTCAGCGTTGGCGTCTACGGTCCCCAGGCGGATGCAGCTGCCCAGCTCCGGGCGCTGGGCTTTCAGCCAGTTTTTCAGCTGTTCGGTGGTCATTTGGGCAGCCTCCGTTTCAGGGCGGATTCATAGGCGGCTTGCAGCCAGCCTTCCTGCGCACCGCCCGGCATCCAGTCGCGCAGCCATCTGCCGCGGGCGTTGGCATTGTTTGCAGTCTGGAAATTATATTCCGGGTGAAAGTACAGCCGCCGCGCATAGGGGGTATCGGTAACCAGCGCGGTGTGTATCGCGTCCGGCAGTACCTCCTGCACCACGCTGGTGCGGGCGTTCTGCATGGTGCCGGTATCAAACGGCATGACCTGTGCGGTGGTCACTTCGGTGCGCAGCAGACCCATAGCCTCCAGGGCTGCATCCTGCATGGCGCGCTGGATGGCTTCGATCGCGGCTTGGTTCAGCTTAACTTCAATTTCCATCAGCGCACCTCCAGCCGAGTAAAGTTTACGCTGCCGTCCGGGTTGCGGCACTTGGTGCCGCGGTAGATCACCCAGCTGCGGCCGTACAGGGTCAGGGTTCCGGCCAGGATCTCAATGTCCGGCGCAATGTCACCGTCAAACAGCGCTGTGCCGGACAGGGTAATCAGCCGCCGTTCCGCGTCCAGCTCCTGCCGGGGCTTGTCCTGCCAGTTGCAGACAAGGGAAAGCTCGGCCAGCACCTGGGGCGCGCCGTCCTCGCCCTCCGCGCCGGTCAGCACCACAGTACAGGGGGTGCAGCACACGGCGGGGGGCACAAGCCGGGGCCACCTCATGGGATCAGCCGGACCGCAAGGCCCGACTGCTTCAGCTGCGCCAGCACGGCATGGCTTGTGGTAACGCCGCCCTGGATTACGGTTTTGCCGCTGTCAAAGCTCATGCTGACCCCGTTGATGCCATAGCTGGCCAGCGGGCTTTGCAGCATGTCTGCATACTGGGCAAGGAAAACCGCGTGCAGGCAGACGGCTTTCTGGACGCGGCGGCGCTGGAACTCGGTCAGGTGTTCAAAGCCGATGGCAGCAATGCGGCCAAAGCAGAGGTCGTTCACCTCGTCCTCGGCCTGCAAGATCCGCTGGCCGTCATAGGGCTGGCTGCCGTCCGTCAGGGCCATGTAATCGGCTTCGTCAACGTAAGCGCCCATCAGCTTTTGGCCACATCAACAAACACGCTGTCCACCTTGCCGTCCTTGCCGTTCGGGAAGGTGAACACATCGCTCAGTTCACGCTCCTGGTACAGGTAGCCGTCCCCCTCGGTGTGGGAGCCGGGGTTGAAGTAGTAGATGGAGCTGATCTTGGGCACCAGTTTGGTGGTCAGCGGGGTGGCGATCAGGCAGTTGATCTTGTGGGCATCGGCAGCGGGTTCAAAACCGCCGTTCTCGCCGTCAAACTTGAAAGCGTCATAGAACACTTCATCGTCAATTACTTCCATGATGGGCACGCCGTCAATTTCGGTGATGCGGGTCTCAATGCCGGTGCCGCCGTCAGCAATCTGGGTCACTGCAATGGTGCGGGTAAAGTCCGGAGCCTGTTCCAGTGCGTCTATAATGGCGCTGGTCACATAGGCAATCAGTGCGCCCTTAGCCTTGTAGCGGCGCAGCTTGCCGGCAGATATGCACTTTTTCAGGTAGGCGTATACGTTGGCCTTGGTGATGGTGGCGGGGTCCGTCTCGGCGTGGTAGCCGTTCAGGCCCTTGGCAGTAGCGGCAACCTTAGAGAAGAAAAGTGCGTCCTTTTCCGGCGCGCTCTGGGTCTTGGTAAAGGTTTTGGCAATGTTCTGGATGGATGCAGTGGCGTTGGTTTCGTCCACATCGGCCTTGTCCACCAAAAACTCAATATCGCGGTCGTGGGTTACGGTGAACGGGTGGTCGGTCTGGGTATAGGTGCCGCGGTTCCAGCCGCCGCTGCGGCTGTGGTTCTTAAAGCCGCTGGTGCTCATGCTGGTAAAGTGGAAGGTTTTGGCGTCCAGCCACTTGACATTGGTGGTGATAAAGGGGGTGCAAAGGGTTTCCTGCGTCATGATCTCAAGCAGTTCAGGGCTCCAGACCTGCGCATAGTTCAGGGTGTTTGCCATGGTGTCAGGCTCCTTTCAGGGTGGTTATTTGAACCGGTTCCAGCGTTTGGCGCCGGCCGGGTCTTTCTTGGGTGCGGCTGCTGTTCCTGCCGCATCGGGATCGGCCCCAAGCTGAAAGCCGCCGGTCGTCTTTTTGGCGGCGGTGGGGGCTTTCCATTCCGGGTGACGTTCCAGCACGTGCTGCATGGCAGCGGCAATGGCAGCTTCGTCAGCGCCCGGCCCGGCTTCGGCGCGGGCCAGCGTGATGGCATCCGCCACCATGGCGCTGTCCACACCGGCTTTGTAGGCGGCAATTTCGCAGTTGGCAGCCAGCAGGGCCGCTTTTACCTGGGCAAGCTCGGTATTTTCAGCAGGGGATTCCTCTGCCTGTTCCGCCGGGGGCGTTTCTTCCGGTTCAGCCGCTTCGGGGTCAGGCTGTGGGTCAGGGGATTTTTCTTCCTCCTGCCCGGCGGGCGGGTCATTGTCCGCGGGTGCATGGGCATCATCCGCCGGGGCTGCATCCGGCTGGGTATCCGCAGCGGTGCCTGCGGTATTGCCTTCCGGCTTTGCTTCCTGCCCGGCGGTGGCCTGGGCAGTGGTTTCAGGTTTCTTCTTTGCGCTCATCAGGGTCTCCTTTCTTGATTTTTGGTATAAAAATTGCCCGCACCGCCCTCATGCAGGCGGTACAGGCATGAAAAAAACCACGGTGCAGTTTGCATCGTGGAGAGTGAGTTTATAACTAAGTTGTGAAATAGGAACGGGGAACGGCATCGGAACCGTTCCCCATCGATTGGCATTTGGCAGGCGTACCATCCTCCTGCATCTCTCAGGGCAAAAGCCCTTGTCGTTACCATCGGCGTGTGGTCGGTACGAAATCTACCACCTCAAATGCCTTTCTTATCCTATGCTTATTGTAGCATTTTTACTTTGCCTTGTAAAGAATTTCTTTGTTGTGGATAAGCCGTTCCCATTCTTTTTGGCGGATCTTCAAAAAGGTGATAATGGAGTTTTTATAGTGTACAGGGTCCTGCGATGCTGCAAGCCGAAGTGCAATGCGGAAATGTTCGCCGGTTTCACCAACGGTAATTTCTTTCAAAAGCATACCGGTTTGCGGGCGGGGGTCCCGGATGATGTAATCGGGACTTTGGATAATTTCAGCCAGGTATGTACTGAACCGTTCATAGTCATCCGGGTGGCGCTCCTGGATGTGTTGAATGCGCTCATCAGTGATGATAACCTCATCGGTTCGGATATCTTCCGTTACGACCTTATACAGTTCTTTGTCCAGCTTACATACAAAATTCACGTCCGGGTTCACACCAATCCTGTTTGATGTGTCCAGTATACCACTTGCGGCAGGGGTTGTATAGCGTTCCAGCGCTGCCGTGTCCCTCTCCCGCCACACATTCCGGCGCAGCACATCCCCATGGTCGGCCACAAAATTCCGCAGCTCCTTTTGGGCGGTGCGCACACGGGCGCGGGCGGCTTTTGCAGCGGCGGGGTCACACAGGCCCGCCGCCTGGCGTTTGGCTTTGCGCACGCTGCGCTCCAAAGCGCGCTGTTTGGCTTCCAGCTGGGCGGCGGCTTCCACTTTGGCTTTGTCCATCGGGCGTGGGCGGGTGCTGGTGCCTTCCACCCATGTGCCCAGGGTGTGACGGCAGTTGGGGTGGAACAGCCCACCCCGCATGGCAACGGAAAGCAGCGGATACTGCCTGCCGTTCCGGCTTATGCCATATGTTCCGCCGGGCGTATGCGGACCGCTGTATTGCTGGAATACATCATCAATGTAAACAAGCCCCTGCCATGGCAGGCAGGTTTTGGAACAGGCACCGTATTGGCTTACCAGCACAGTATCAATGCCAAGGCGCTCCCGCTGGGCGGCTTCCCCCATCAGCATGGCGCGGGTCCCGGCGGTGCGCAGGGCCATTTCGGCATAGGTGGAAATGTTTACCCGGCGGCCATCGCGGTAGCGAATGCAGGCAATGCCCTGTTCCAGAAAATCGCGGGTCGCGGCATCTGTGGCCTGCTGCAGGGTCTGCCCGCCTGCCTGCATGGCAGCGGCGGTGCGCAGGATGGTTTTGCGGTACACATCGTTCATGTAGCGAAGGGCGGCGCGTTCGCTTTGCTCATTGGCCTGCTGCATCTCGTTCAGCAGTGCGGTCATCCGCTCGTCACTCATCCGGAAAAATCCATCCGAACCGCCCTGGGCGGCTTCCTCCTCCAGCAGAGTGCGGGTATCGGCATCAATGCGGTCCCGGTATTCGCCCAGAACGGCGGTGTTTTCCCGGCGGAACCGCCGGATGTCGTGCAGTTTGGCGGCCTGCCATGCTTCCCAGTGCTGTGGTGTGCCGTCTTTGCCGCCCTCGGCCTGTTCCTGTTTCTGGTGCCGGGTCAGGCTGCGGTGCAGGCTTTCTACCAGCTCCAGTTCAAGCGATTCAAACAGGGCGGCAATGTCTTGGGCGGTCATGCGTCAAGGCCGGGCATCAGGCCGGACGGTGCATCCAGCTCCGGCTCGGCGGCATCGGTAATGCCCTGTTCCAGCCGGATGCGCTGCACCTCGGCGGCTTTCCAGGCATCGTCCTTGCTGGACCCCCACAGCTCGTCCACCTGGGCTTCCACGCTCATCACGCCTGCACCGGCCGCGGCGGCAACGGTCTGAACGCGGCTGTCAAAGCTTGGTGCACCATACTCCCCAAAGCTGCAGGAGGCGTGGTATTCGCCGGGCAGCAGGCTGGCCTGGATATCCTGGGCTTTCAGGGCAGTTTCGGCCAGACAGGGCAGGGCTTTTTCCAGTGCATCGGTAATGGCGTTTCGGGTGTATCCGGTCACGTCCTTCTTTTCGCGCTGTGCATCAGCGCTTGACATTTTGCCCAGATCAATGCCCAGGGTGGCAGGGCTCATAATGCCCTGCAGGCACATGTCCAGCGTGGCGGTATAGCTGGCAAGGAACGCGTCATACTTGATGTCAGGCTGTTCCGTCTGGATCTTGTCGTCCGCGTTTTCCTTGCTGCTTTCATGCACGGCTACAAAGCGGCAGCCAAAAGCACTTGGTATCCGCAGCGAGCCGCTTTCCGGGTCACGGGGAATCAGGGATTCCGGGATATAGCGCTGCACCCGCCCCGCCCGCACCGCGTCCATCCATTGACTGATAATTTCATCATGGGCATCAAAGGCATCTGTCTTTTTGTCAAAAATACTTTGCCCGCGGCCGCGCCAACGGGCGGACGGCCAGAACTGCAGCGGAACCGCCAGGATAAAACCACCGGCAAAAGTTACATCCCGCAGGTTTTCTGTGCTTGGCTCAGCCGTGACGGGCAGAACTTTATCCCCGTCCAGCAGCTCATACCGTACACAGCCGGGGGCGTACACTTCCCGCAGAATCCGCCCGCGTTCCCCCACAGGGGAAAGGAAGCAAATCTCCTGGATGCGCCCATGCCGGGTGCGGTATTCCACCTGATCCGCGCCCCGAAATTCCAGGATCGGGCCATCGCTGACCGCCGGGTCCAGGCTGATCTTGAACACCCCGTCCCCGGTCACCAGCGTGTCGGCCACAGCGCGGCTGACAAGGCCCGGCAGGTCGTTCTCTTCGGCCAGCTCTGCCCAGCGGGCGGCTGCATCCGCAGCAGCGGGGCCGTCAAAATCCAACTCGTTCAGGTCAGATTTTATAATGCCTGCCAGAATATCCACCATAATGCCCGGCAGGCCGCTGTGCGCTTTGCGGATGCTTTCATCCTCCGGCGCGGCAGCCCAGAACCGGGCCCGGCTTACTTCATCGTCACCCAGCAGCTTGAACAGCTGGTCCAGCTCGGAAGCGTCGCCGCGGTACCAGATGCGGTTGCGCAGTACGTTGGTTTCAAAGCTGACAGGCTCGCGAATCACAAGCCCTTTGCCGGAGGCAGGCTGAATTTCCAGCCAGCTGCGGATCATCGTCTTCACCCTTTCTATCCATCTCATCCAATCTGCTCCTTATACGGCAGCCAGGCGTACTGCTCGGCGTTTATGCAATGGTCGTTGCGGTCCTCCGGGCAGTTGGGCTTCTTTTCGTCCCAGCTGTATACGTTGTATTCCTCAATCAGGGGGGCACAGGCTTCCTGCACAAACAGGTGGTCCCCATGGGCCAGCCAGCCGCATTCCAGGTTGATGCGGTCCAGCACCGGCAGCCGCTTCCAGGCAGGCACAAAGTCATAAATGCAGCCGTGCAGGCGGCGGTACTTCTGGCATTCGGTGATCGTGGCCTGGTCGGCGGAATCCAGATATACCGTGCGGGCAAATCCCCATGTCTTGCGCTGTTGTTCCAGAAATTCCAGCAGCAGGGGAGGAATGTCACTGGGGGCAAGCGGCGGCAGCCCGTGCTCGGCGCGGGTTTTGTTGTTGTGGGCCTGGGCCGCCAGCGTGACCTTGCGCCGGTCAGAGAGAATGCCGTCCAGCACAAAGGCAAAAGTATCGGCGGTCTGCTGGCTGTAGCTGGTGTCCACCCCGCAGGAAAGCTGGACCCAGTGCAGCGGTGCCTGCTCTTTGTTCAGCATGGTGCGCAGATCGGCAGCACAGATCAGGTGGCGTGGTTCCAGATTGAAGATCAGGCCGGTAGCACGCCCGCGCAGGCCTAAAATCTTGTTTTTGTACAGCTTTGTGCCCGGCGGTACCATGCTGATGATCTGCTGGCGCTTTTCTGCAGATAGTCCCAGATTGTGCTCAAATGAAAAAAACCAGTGCACCCAACCCGGCTTTGCGGGCTGGCACAACTGGGCGGTGATCTCTTTGGGGGTGTCCTGTGCCCATTGGGGCAGGGGGCGGGCATGGTCGATAAACTCTGCATAAACCGGCAGGCCGGGGTCATCCGGGTTCAGGGTGGCCAACAGGTAATCGCAGCGCATGGCGGCTTCCCGCACAAAGTCAATGTCCGCAATGTTGATCTCGTCAATGTACAGGCAGCCGTACTGGCCGCCAAGGGCTTTTTTCCAGCGCGCTTTGTCGGCGTAACCCATGACGTAAATTTTGCGGTCGCCGCCGGGGGCGTGCAGCAGCAGATGGGGCAGGCGGTCTTCACCGCGTCCGCCCGGCCAGTACTCTACCAGGTCGCCAAAATCATCCAGTACGCCCAGCTCCTTGGTGATGATGTTCTTTTCAATCGTGCCCTGGTCCAGTCCCGCCAGCACATGCAGCCGCTTGGGGCTGGCCGCGCACCGCAGGATAAACTTGAACAGTCCCACCGTGGTTTTGCCTGCTGCGGTCGTTCCTTCCAGAAACTCCACCGGTGCGGTGCAGCGCAGGAACGCCTTGTATTTTTCGGACAGCAGCAGATCAGCCATCCGGCACACCCAGCTGTTCCAGTACCTTGCCCAGCTGGCCGGTATCCAGCTTGGCGTCCAGTTTGAGCTTGTCCTGGTACATGCCCAGGTGCTTGCCGATCAGCTCCAGCGCGCGCAGGGCACCCTTGCTGTCAAACTGGTACTTGCCGGATTCCACCATGCCGCCTGCATCGGCATCGTATACCATGACCGGCTCCGGCTCACGGCAGCAGCGGTAAGTGTCCACAAGCTGCTGCAGAACATAATCCTGCGTTAAAGCAAGGCGGGCGGTCTGTTCACGCTGCAATTCGCGCACGCGCGCAAGAATGTCCGCATTTGTCAGCAGGCGGCTGGCCGTTTTGCGGGCGGAATTTTCAGCGTACCCCGCCCGGATGGCGGCCTGCGCGCCGTTATAGTCAATGATGTATTCCTGGCAAAAGCGTTCCTGCTTGGAAGTGATAGAAGACACAGCGTCCACCGCCTTTCTGCAATAAAATACCCCGCCGGGTCCGGCAGGGCTGAAGTTTTGATAAATCCCGGCATACACGGGCAAAAAGGAAAGAGAATTTTGTTGTGTGAGCCTTTGCCGGTGCCGGGAATGGAGCCGCGCAAGGGCCTTGCACCCTTGCTGTGCCGTTGCTTGGGAACACAGCGCCCCTGCCGAAAACGGCCGGCTGTGCGGCATAAAAACAGCCAGGCGGGGCATGGCCGTCTGGCTGAAATGGGGAGGATAAAATGACAATACAAAAGCCGTAAGGACGTTTTGGGTTCCTTACGGCTTTTGATGATAGGATTATAGCATGTTTATTGGGGGTCTGTGAGGGTCAAAAATTCACTTGACAAAGAAAAAGGAATGCAATATAATGAGTGTACGGATGATAACTAAAAAGTTAATATCCGATGAATAGGGAGTAAATGCTAAGGAGGTTGCCCAATGCTTACGCCGTTCGGAAAGACGCTGAGAGTATTTCGGCTGAACCGTGGTGAGTTGCTGAAGGACATGGCAGAGCGTCTTGAAATCACTCCGGCTTATCTGTCAGCCATTGAAAACGGAAAAAAGGTGCCGACCCCGGAACTGATGGCAAAGCTGTATAAGGCTTACGACCTCAGCCCGGAACAAAAAGAAGAAATCGAAGATGCCCGCGCAAGAACAATCAAGATGATCGACATTACGTTTAAGAAGGACGTTGATGCTGACCTTGGAATTTTATTTGCTAGAAAACTGGAAAGTCTATCCGACACCCAGCGGTTAAGTATCAAGGAAATTTTAAACCGCATGAACTGAGGAGGTCTTTTATGGGGAATATTGCCGTAGACCCGTTGTCACGAGCAAAAATTCGCAGATATGCCGCTTTATGGCGTAGTGTACTGGGGTTAGAGGGATTTTACATACCGATTGATACGGTACTAGAAATCATGGCCTGCCCGCTGAAAGACGGTGAACCGCTTATTGAAATGGAAGTATGCGAAGATTATGAGATGCCCAATGAATATGCGGTATATTCACCCCAAAAAAACTTACTAAGAGTTCGCAATAGTGTTTATGAGGGTGCTTGTGCCGGTAATCCGAGAGATCGATTTACCTTGGCGCATGAATTAGGGCATTTTGTCCTTCATCGCCATCAAGGTGATCAACTTGCACGATCAGATAAGGAGATTCGCGCGTATCAGACCCCCGAGTGGCAAGCAAATGCGTTTGCATCAGAGTTCCTTATGCCTCACGATAAAATCCAGGGGATGAGTGTCGATGAGGTAATGAAACGTTGCGGGACTTCTAAACAAGCAGCTGAGATAGCCTTAAAAAACTAAAAAAGCCGAACTGTTCCAAGCAGTTCAGCTCTTTTAGCCACTGACATCTGGAGAAACAACATAGCCAATGACATACTTATTAAGTTTTGCATCTTAAGTATACCATGAAGTTTCTTCTCTTGCAAGTGGTACCTTGTAAAGAAGGAGGAGTCTGTGGATGAAAAAATATACAGCATATATTACGACCAAATCTGGTCGACGTATTTATGCTCGTCAGTTTGGTCTGAAAGCTTTCTGCATCGATGTAGAAGAGCCGGAACCCGATAAGCGCGCAGAGTAATCACAAAGGCAAGCTCTTAATTGGCAAGAGCTTGCCTTTTTTGTTACATTATGCAGGTGGTTTCGATTGCCTGCTTATGCCTCCTCCTAACCCACCGGTATTCCAGGTGCATCTCCACTGCGATCTGTTCAAAGCGCTGGCCAAGCAGGTATCTTCTGCGCAAAATTTCCTGATCGCGGGCATCGGTAATTTGATTGATGATTGTGATGATGTCGCGGCGGGTATCTGCACAGATAGCAATCTGGCGTTCCAGCTCTTGCTGCGCCTGAATGATGCGCTCCACAGCACGGGGGATGCCCTGGCCGTCCGGAGTGCCGGTTGGCATGGAGGAAAGAAGCGGCGTGACGCGGCAAGCCTGGCTGCGCAGTGTGAGCAGCTCCTGTTCAAGCTCCCGCTCCTGGCGCAGACTTTGCTGGTAGCGCTGGAGATACTGGACTTTCTCGTTATAGGTCAATCGGCCTCACCTCCATGTGTATGATCCATGTAGATCTTCGGTTCGTCGTCCTCGTCCAGATGGGCGGCGGCTTTCCCGGCGCAGAGCCCGGCGGTGTAGGCGGCGGCCAGCAGCGCGGCCAGAACAGCGCTGCCGATGATCGAAAGCAGAATATCCATCAATCACCCCACCTTTCGCCGCGGCTGCAAAAATCGCTTGGCGTGTTGCGGCCGTACAGTGGGCACTGCACAGTGGCCCAGTAGCGGCAGCGCCCGCACCGCGGCAGGCCCAGCAGCCGCAGGTGCATGGCGCGGGTGATGTGCAGCCCGCACCACAACAGCCCACAGATCAGCATGCCGCCCGCAAAGAGCACGCAGGGGGCCGCAAGAAACACAAGGGCCAGGCACTTAATGACGTGAAGACAGTTGGAATCAAAGACAGGCATCCGCCCCACCTCCCAACAGCCGCAATGCTTTGCGGATGACGGCACATTCATGCCCATACACAAAACAATTATGTTCCAGCCCGCAGCCAAGGCAGGCTTCGGGGCGGCGCTCAATGGCAAGGCGGTGCAGCTGGCGCAATTCGTCCGGCGTCATCCGTTCGGCAGGGATGCACCGGCTGTTTTCGGTATCGAACCGCATGCCGCTTGAAACAGGCATCATAATTCCACCACCTTGATGAAAATGCCGGGGGTATCGGCCCAGAACTTTTCAACCACCTCACTGCACACGAATGCGTCATCGCACCAGAAGTGCAGGCGGGTCATTTCGTCTTTCAGGGCTTTTTCCAGGTTGTCGGTATCGGGCTTGGTGGTGTGCCACTCGCCGTCATTGTGGCGGCCGTCAGTGGGAAACAGCCACTTGACCAACAGCCGCACCGGGCCGCTGCAGGGGGTAGGCGGTGCATAAGGGGCCAGGTAGGCGTGCAGCTTGGCACGGGTGGCTTTCAGCTCCGGGCTGTCGTGCAACACGGCGCAGGGCTTTCCGCCGCGCATAAAGGCATGCAGCTGCTTGGCATTGTGGGTTGTGGTGGGCGGCTGCATGGGAATAAAAAATTGCATGTATTTTCACCTCGTTCTTTTTTTGTGGCCAACGTGTTGGGGTGGGTTCCCGGAGGGATGGGGGCTGTGTACGCCCCATCCTCTGGGATGCCCCAACACACGGACGGATTTTTACTATATATATAAGGCTATTTTCCGTCCGTATTTGGTACGGATAGCGGCTATTTTCCGAAATACGGAAGTTCGGACGGATTTGTGATAGCGGCTATTTTCCGTGAAATATAAGAAATATTATCCGTTGCTTCCGGGCTCTTTCAGCCCCACGCTGGTGCCATCAATCCAAAATCCGCCGTCGGATTTCAGGCGTCGGCGCACGGTATCGGGCTTCAGGTTCAGGTATTCAGCCATGCTGTAAATGGTCACTTTACCATCCATGGTGCAGGCTTCAAAGGCGGTGCGCAGTTCGGCACGCTTGCTTTTGGCGGCAGTATCTTTGTCTCCCCAGCGCTTTGCGGCACCGCGGGAGCCAAGCTGCTTGTAATCGCTTTCTGGCTGCAGGTCCTCCAGCAGGCCGCTGTCCAGCTTGTGTACGGGATAGTCGAACCAGAGGTTGACCGGGTCAAAACGGGCAAACTCGCGCAGAGTGCCCTCAATGCGCCAGGCGGTCATGGCATCGGCGCGCTTGATGGCAGCCGCGGTGTCTGCATCCAGGCGGTGCAGATCGGGCAGCGGCAGGTGTGCCTTGGCAATGGCCAGCATCCGGCTGCGGCTCAGGGCATCGTCCGGGCCGTAAGCATCGGCATGGCCGCGGGCATCCAGCAGGGCTTTGGCTGCGGCGCAGGCCGCTTTGTTGTGCAGCTGCTCCCGGATGGCATCGGTGGGGACCAGCTCGGTCATATCCAGCATGGCATCCGGGTCACGGGCAAACACACCGGAGCCGGAAGCACGGTCCATGCTGCGCTTGCCGCCCTGCGCGCCCTTGCTGTGGTGGTGGCAGTAGATGACGGCACAGTCCAGTTCCCGGCAGACCAGGTCAAACTGGTTGCAGAACTTGGCCATCTGGTCAGCGCTGTTTTCATCGCCGGTGATGACTTTATAGATCGGGTCCAGCACAACGGCCAGGTAGCCTTTCTTGGCAGCCCGGCGGATCAGGCGGGGAGCCAGCTTATCCATGGGGACGGAGGCACCGCGCAGGTTCCAGATGTCGATGTTGGCAAGGTTCCGGGGCGGCAGGTGCAGGGCTTCGTATACATCTTTGAAGCGGTGCAGGCAGCTGGCGCGGTCCAGTTCCAGATTGATATAAAGCACCTTGCCCTGCGCACAGGCAAAGCGGCCAAGCCAGGGGGCACCCTCGGCAAGGCAGATGCACAGTTCGATCAGGGCAAAGCTTTTGCCCGCTTTGCTGGGACCAGCCAGAAGCATTTTGTGGCCCTGGCGCAGCACTCCTTCAATCAGGGCATCTGCCAGCGGCGGCAGGCTGGCCCAGTCATCGGCAAGGCTTTCGGTATCGGGCAGGTCGTCCGTGCAGGCTTCAAACCAGTCTTTCCATTCCTCCCAGCAGGATTTGCCAGTGTTGGTTTCCAGCAGGTACTGCTTTTTGCCGCCGCGCAGGATGCCCGGCATGCGGGATAGGCGGGCAGGGTTGCGGTTGGCTTCGTCCAGCGTCAGGCCGTTTTTCTTGCAGGCAGCGTACAGGTAGTCAACCCGGCGGCGGTACTCGGTATAATCCGGCGCGCCGACCCGCACAATGGCGTGCAGGCTTTTGCTGCCGCTGTACACCAGGGCCGCGCAGGGCAGTTCCAGCTGGCGGATAATGGCCTGCTGCTTTTCCAGCTCCATGTTGTCGCATTCCACCAGGGCATAGCGGTAGTCGGTCACATTGTTGTTGCTGCGGCCGCCCTCCACGGGGTTGAAGCAGATCCAGGCACCGGCGGCGGGGTTGTAATCGCCCACCACAGCGCCGATGTCCCCGCCGCAGCGGGCAAGCTCGTCCATCAGCTGACCGGCGGTGCGGTCCCAGCAGCCTTTTGTGGGGGCATAGCGGTCATCCCGCAGGTAGCTTTCGGTCACATAGGCCACATGGTCCTCCGGCTCAAACAGGGCTTGCAGGTAGCGGCGCAGCTGGTCGGCGGGGTCCCATTGTTCGGGGATGTTCAGCTCCTGCACATCCAGCCAGCGGGTATCCACCACAACGCCGTCCGGCCGGGTACCGGGGGCACAGATCGCGTCGTTCCAGTCTAGCTCATGCCCGGCGGGGCCCGGCCAGCCGTGATTGCGTGCCAGGGCGAAAATGCTGTTCTCGGTGATCGGTTTGGGATTGCCGCGGAAACTTTCCCACTTGCGGGCACATTCGCCCTTGTGGTACCGGCTGCCATCGCGGGAACTCCATTGCTCCCATGCGGTAACAGGGAACCCGGCTTCTTTCAGCCCCATACCCACCGTGACCCATTCCTCATAGGTCAAGTTTGCCGGGGAGATAAAGTCCAAGGCTTCCTTGAGATCATTTGCATTGTCCATTCCGTTTACCATCCGAAGTCAAAGATTGGGGTTGTTTCCGCAGAGGGCATATAGGTCTTTGGGTCCACGCCCTTGGGGGTGCCGCGCCAGCCGCAGGCGGCGATACGGTCGATCATGTGCTTGGCGGCGTTGAAGCTCCAGGTGCCCACATGCTGGAAGCCGTATTTTTCCAGGCAGCGGATCTGCTTGGGGGTGGTTAATCCCTCATCCCGGCGCTTGGCCAGCCGGTCCAGCAGCAGGGATGCTTTGCCGGCGGATTCCACCGCATCGGGACAGATGCCCTGCTTTTCCAGCGCGGCGGTCTGTTCGGCGCTGGGGGGACCGGCTTCCCACCCAAAGGCGGGCACATAACCGGCCAGATCCTCAGCCTGGATGCTCATTTCGTATTGCAGCGGGTCAACCAGGCGGGCGCGCTTGCGGCGCTGTTCTTCCAGCTGCTTGGCAAGGGCTTCCTCCCGCTGGGCCACCACGTCTTCGGCGGCCTGCCGGGCGGCTTCCTCCACGTCCTCCGGGCAGGCGGCGGCAGCCAGGTTATCGGTCATCTGTTGGGCAACGGCGTGGTCCTCGCACACAAGGTCGGCCGGGCGGCAGAGCTCGTGGCGGTCGGTCAGCCAGAGGAAATCCAGGAGCAGCAGGTCCTTTTTGCCTTCGTGCAGGCGGGTGCCGCGGCCCACCATCTGGCTGTACAGGCTGCGCACCTTGGTGGGGCGCAGCACCACAACGCAGTCCACACTGGGGCAGTCCCAGCCTTCGGTCAGCAGCATGCTGTTGCACAGCACGTTGTAGGTTCCGGCGTCAAAATCTGCCAGGACCTGGGCGCGGTCGGTGCTCTGGCCGTTGACCTCGGCAGCATGGAATCCGTGGCGGTTCAGGGTATCCCGGAACTTCTGGCTGGTCTTGATCAGCGGCAGAAAGACAACGGTTTTGCGCCCCTTGCAGTAGTGCGCCATTTCGGCGGCGATCTGGTCCAGATAAGGGTCCAGGGCGCTGCCCAGCTCGCCCACGGCATAGTCCCCGCCGGACATGCCCACGGTGGAAATATCCAGCCTGAGGGGGATAGTCTGCGCCATAATGCGGCACAGAAAGCCGTCCCGGATGGCATCGGTGAGCTTGTACTCATAGGCCAGGCTGTCGAACACCTCGCCCAGATTGCGCAGGTCGCCGCGGTCCGGCGTGGCCGTTACGCCCAGGACCTTGGCCGCGGGGAACCAGTCCAGAATGCGGCGGTAGCCGTCGGTCACGGCATGGTGGGCTTCGTCAATGATGATGGTGCTGAAATAATTGTGGGGGAACTTTTCCAGCCGCTGGGGGCGCTGCAGGCTTTGCACGCTGCCAACGGCAACGCGGTACCAGCTGGCCAGGCAGGATTGTTCGGCTTTTTCCACCGCGCAGCCCAGGCCGGTTGATTTTTGCAGCTTGTCGGCGGCTTGTTCCAGCAGTTCGCCGCGGTGGGCCAGGATCAGCACCCGGTCCCCGGCGCGCACCTGGTCTTCGGCCACGGCAGCAAACACAATGGTTTTGCCGGTGCCGGTGGGCAGCACCAGCAGCGTGCGCAGCCGCCCCTGTTCCCACTCTGTATGGATCTGTTCTTTCGCCCGCTGCTGATAGGGGCGCAGGGGGAGAGAGTTTGTGTTGGGCATAAGTATCCTTTCCGTGTTAGTGAGGAGTGAGGAGTTATTGGAGTGCGCGTGCGCGCACGGGTTGAAAATTGGGCCGCAATCCCGTAGGAGCGCACATTGTGCGCCCGTCGCCCTGTGGCAAATCCTGTTGTGGCATATACGGCGGGGTTTTCGGAACGGTCACTGCGCCCGCAGGCGCGTTTCGGAGGCCAACCGGGGCAACGCCCCGGCTCTTAGGCCGGAGATAGACCGTTCCCTACAATGCCGGACCTTAGGCCCGTTTTAACTCCTACCTCCTAACTTAAAAAGCTCCCTGCTTCCACCCGGTGCTGGGGGCGGCGGTGGGTTCGGGGCGGGGCAGGAACTTTTCGATCTCGTTGGCCTGCCCGGTCTCACCGGCGTGGGGGCCGCTCTGCTTGGTGTATTCCCGCACGCCCAGGCGGCACATGCCCTGTGCGCCGACAATTTCGTTCCAGCGGGGGCGGAACGTCTCGCCGCGCTTGCACTGGCCGATGCTCTCAAAAAAGGCGCCCAGCAGGCCCTGGGTCTTGGTGTGCAGGTACAGGCGGTGGGTGACGGTGGTTTCGCCTTTGTCGCCGCCATGGATGGTAATGGTCAGCTTGGCCATGCTGCAGGGCGGCAGCTTGGCGCTGCCCTCATAGCGGGCACGCTCAAAGCTCTGCACGGTAAACAGGTAATCGCCCGCAGGCAGCAGCACAAATTCCCGCTGTTCGTTGGTAACCTCGCTGTCCCAGTCCAGGGCAGCATCCGGCATGTTGTTCATATATTCAGCCATCGGTAAATCTCCTTTGTATTTGTTAAAACGGTACATCGCGGTTGGTGCAGATCATCTCCAGCACCTGGGGCCAGGCGGCCACCAGGCAGCCGCTGACGAAATCAGCCGGGTAATCCTTGACCGGCATATCGGCGGGGAAGTACCCGCGCTGGCCGACCACGGTCTGCAATTCCTCCGGGGTCACATTATTGGCGGCCATCAGCTGGGCAAGGGCGGTCGGCACGCCCTGCGCCTGCAGATCACTGGCGGAGATCCCGGCAGGCACGGCAGGCGGTGCAGCAGGTGCAGCGGGAACCGGCACCGGTGCAGGCTTGGGGGCGGGGGCATCCTCTACCATGATGGGGCGCGGCGCGGGGGCTGCGCCGGGGTGCGGGTCCGGGATGCAGGCGGCGATGCTGGCATACTCAAAGGGCAGTTCTTCCGGCAGGCCAAAGCGGTTTTTGGCATCCCAGCAGGGGTGGTGGCTGGTGTAGAGAACCCGCCGCCCGCCGCTGGCCTTGTTCTTGGCGTTGGGGGCACTGCCGGCCTTTTCTACCACGGTTTTGTAGTTGGCAAACAGCAGCATGTCGCACCATTCCCGCAGCAGAGGGGCTACCTGTTTGCTGGTTTTCATGCTCCAGCGGTCATAGTTGCCCACGGCGTCGGGCTGCTCAAACTTGGTGATGGCAGCATGGGCCAGAATCACCACGTTGTGCCCGGTGTTCAGCACCTCTTCCAGGGCATCCAGCAGCTTGCCGAACTCTTCTTTCGCGTAAGTATAGCCCTTGCCGTACCCGAAATCCTCAATGCCCTTGACCTTGGCGCGGGCGCAGACGGCGTCAATGCAGAGCCGTTCGGCCCAGTCGGCGGTGTCGATCACCAGGGTGCCGCAGGGCACATTGCCGCGGCTGACCTCGGCAACTTCATCCAGCAGCATGGCCCAGCTGGTGGGCGCGGGCAGGCGGGCAACGTTCAGCCGCTTGGTGCCGCCCTCGGTGTCAATGAATACCGGGGCGGGGAACTGGGCGGCAAACGTGCTTTTGCCGATGCCCTCCGGCCCGTACAGAACGGTTTTGACCGGCGCGGCAATGGTGCCGGATGTGATTGCGTATTTGCTCATTTCAGAACGCTCCTTTCGTCCATGCTTTGGGGGCGGGTGGTTCCTCGGCGTCTTTTACCCTGCCATCCTCAATGATGATCTGGCACTCCCCGCCGGTCGAAACGCGGGTGGCGATGGCCTGTAATCCTTCGGCCTGCAGCCAGCTGCCGAACTCCGCCAGGGTGGCAAGGTCCATCTGTTCCAGCTTGTCCAGCAGCACAAAGCCGCAGTCGGGGTTCAGGCGGCGCACAATGGCGGTGGCCACCCGCAGCTGGTCGCTGCCGCTCATGTCCTGCCAGTGCTTGCCGTTGTAAGTCAGGCTGCCGTCCTCCACACCCAGGCCGGTCAGGGGCAGGTCTGCGCCGTTCAGCAGGTCCATGCGGGCGGTGCGCTTTGCCTTGATCTGCTCCGTCAGGGCGGTGTATTCCTGCGCATAGCGCTCGGCTTCGTCCTGAGCCTTGGATTTTGCCAGGTTGGCGGATACCTGCCGGTTGATCTCCTCCACATTGCGGATGCTCTGCTCCAGCTCGGCGGTGGATTCATCCTGCAGCTGGGCCACGGTCTTGGTGGCGGCTTCCTCCTGCACGCAGGCGGCGTTGTATTCCTCTACCAACTGGCCGCGGTGCTCCTGCAGAGTTTTGAGCTGTTCCTCCAAGCGGGTCAGCTCATCCATGGCGCGGTGCTTGGCGTGGGTAATCTCGGTCAGGCGGTCGCGCTGGCGCTGGTTGTCGGCGTTATGGAGCAAAATCTCCTGCTGCTGTTGGATCAGCTCAATGGCACTAACGGGTTCGGACGGGGCGTCCGGGTATTCGGTCAGCTCTTCGGCGGCGTGGCGTTTCTGGGCGCCGATCTGGCCGATCACGGTGCGGCGGTCGTACAGGGCTTTGATCTCCCGGTCCAGGCCGGTCAAAGCATCCCCCACACCGATGATGTTCAGCAGGGTGTCGGCCTTGTCTTTATCGCTGGCCTGCATAAAGCGGGGCAGGTCCAGCGCCAGCGGCTCCACAAAAGCGTTCAGCAGCTGCTGGCCGCTGCGCTGGCCGGTGGGGTCCGTCACGGTCAGGCTGCTGTTTTTGCCCTTGCGCTCCACCACAACGCCGTTAGACAGGATCACTTTCAGGTGGGGCGGGGCAAGGGCACCGTCCCGCACAGCGGCGGTAGGGCGGAACTTCTCGCCGCCCAGGGCCCAGGCCAGGGCATCCAGCACACTGGTTTTGCCCTGGTTGTTGTTGCCGCCCACAATGGTCAGCCCGGTGGGGGAGGGCGTGAGGGCAACCGCCTTGATGCGTTTTACGTTTTCGGCTTCCAGAGCCGTGATTTTTACAGACATTTTATTGCCTCCGTTTGAATTTCAGTCAGGGTGTTGGTCAGCTGGTTGATGGCCCCGGCGCGGGTGTCCGGCGGCAGCTTGGCCAGCTGCGGCTTGACGGACTTCCAGGCGTTCTGCATGGCGCGCCCGGCCAGCAGCAGGCTGTCATAGGCGTTACGGGTGTCCAGCTCGATTTGTTCCGGTGTGGCGGCGGCAGCTTTGGCGGCTTCCAGCTCGCTGCGCAAAGGGGCGGTCAGTTCATCGGCCAGGGTGTGGGCACGGCGGTTGATCTCATCCTCGTCCACAGCGGCGGCCACCGGCTGCGCTTTGGCGGCTTCGGCTTCCCGCTGGTATTTGTCGGCACGCATCCGGGCGGCATCGGCAACCTGGCGGGCACCGGCCAGCTGCTTTTCTGCTTCCTTTGCCCGCTGCTCGGCTTCGGTGGCGCGGCGCAGGGCGGAATCTTCGTTTTTGTGGGCGGTGCGGTAGCTTTCCTGGGCACCGGTGGCGGCGGCTTGCAGCTGGCGGTTCTGCTCATGCAGGCCGTTGACATCGGCCAGGGCGGCATCACGGGCGGCTTCGGCGGCGGCTGCGGCATTGAGGGCGCTCACCCGGTCGGCGCGCAGCTGCTGGTTTTCTTTCAGCAAATCCTGGTATTGCTTGTGGGTGGTAATGTCGCCGGATTTGACGGCCTGCACCAGGTCAGCGGGGGCGGTGGGCTTGGCGGCAGCATATAATAAAGAAGGGGAAAGCTCTTCCAGCACTTGCTGCTGGCGGGGGCTGCTGGAATCAAACAGCTTTGCCACCTGCAGCAGCCGCTCGGCCGCCTTGCGGTTTAGACCGACACTCTCGCACCAGCCCCCGAAGGTCTTTTCGCTGTCGGAAAACGCCCCCTTACCATTGCGACATTTTGTCGCAATGGTAACGCACAGCGCGTCGTGCGCAATTGAAACGCCGTCAGCCATGCGGCGCAGGCCCATTTCGGCCAGCTTGCGTCCCGATGTGTACATCTGTTCGGCCAGGTGCAGGTCGGTAACGGTTTGGGCATCCAGCCTCGAATAATCAAACGCCGGAGCCGAACAGGCAGTTTTCGCACCGGACGGGTTTGACATTGCATCGGAAGTGTCCGCAGGGGAGCAGGGGTCCGGCGGGCAGCTGTTTGCATCCGCCTGGGTGGTCGATGTTTCCTCCGCCAACGTGGCAGCAGGGGCGGCCATAGTCACAGCAGCATCCGCATTCGGGGCAGTCGTGTTCACTTTGCATGGTGTTTCCTCCTTGTTGGGCAGTGCGCGCAGGGCCTTTACCACAGCGTCCGGCACCTCGTAGTCATCCATCAGGATGCCGAAGCATCCCCCCAGCCAGTCCTCCTGCGCCAGGTCAGGCTCTTTGGTCTGGGCCTTGGCGTACTGCTGGGCGGCAAAATCGCTGGGCACCCATTTGTTTTGGCGTTTGTCCCAGAACCAGAACCTGCCGTGCTTTAAGGCGTACAGCAGGTGGTTGTCCTGGTTCTGGCAGATCATGTAGTCAGTCAATCTTCTACCTCCATGTTGATCAGCGCTTTGCGCTGGGCGGCGCCGGTGTCTGCGGCGCTGTAGCACAGGCTGATCTTTTCCAGTTGTTTGACCTTGCTGCTTGTTGCCTCCGCCAGAATGCTGCGCACGGTTTCGTGCAGCAGCAGTTCGGCATCCTTGCGGTTGTGGGCAAAAGCAGCGCGGATGGCGTCGTATTCGTTCATAGCGTTATCTCCACAGGTGTGAATTTTTGCAGAAGTTCTTCGGCCAGCGGCATGGGCAGGTCCGTCATGCGGGCGTTGCGCCAGCCCACAAGGCAGAGCCGCCCATAAAACCAGCGGCCTTTGTAATGCCGGGTCGGCAGGCTTTGCCCGGCCTGCGGCAGATAAAACAGCGCGGCAAACCGGTTGCTGATCGGGCAGCGCTGCGCGTACCCGCCCATAAAGCGCTGCAGCTCCTGCAGGGTGTCCGGCAGGCGGTAAAGCTCCGGCTTTGCGCCGGGGTCAATCACGATTCCGCGCACGCTGCCACCTCCCGCAGTATCATAGCAGCCCACCCGCCCAGGCAGCAGGCGGCCAGCCCGGCCATTGCCGCAGCCCCTCCGCCCTGGGCCAGGGCAGTTACGGCGCACAGCGCGCCCAGCCCGCAGGCCGTTAGCGTGAAATTGGCGAAAGCCTTGCAAATGGGGCTGATGTAGGGTAAAATACAGGTGATGAATTTTTTCGTCTGGCCGTTCCGGTGTTGCAGCGCCGGGGCGGCTGTTTTTGTTTGGGGCATTGTCGTTCTCCTTTCAGTTTAGCCGCACGCCGCGGGCGCGTAGCTCGGCCTTTTTGCGTTCCAGTAGCTCCTTGGCATCGGGACGCTGCATAAAGCGGTGGTAAAAATCCAGCGTTGCCGCCGCCAGCCGCTCGGTAGCATAGGGGTCCGGCTCCGCGGTGGTGGTGATTTTGATAGTGGCGGGGAGAGAGGAAGGGGTCAATAGGATACCTCCTTTTTAGCGATGCTGCATAAGCCAGCGCTCGATTTTTTCGCAGATGTGACAGATGTTGTCAAAAAAATTGACTTTCTGTTCAGTAATGAGTATCTTTAACATAAGGGCAAGTTTGTCCATAAAACCTCCTAAGAAAGGAATGAGAATAATGAGCGATGAAAAAGAATCAAAAACGATTAACATTAGTCCCCTGCCAAGTTGTGTTGATGACACAGTGAAAGAAGCACTAAAGCCAGCAGCCAAGGGAATCGGAACCCTTCTGGGGGATTTGCTGAGCATGGCAACGAATGGCATTCATTTTAAGGCGGAGAAAGCACGTATTCAGCAAGAGCATGACTTGGAAGTGTTCAAGGCTGGTCTAACAAAAAAGCTTGAAGAGAAGCCTGAGGATTGTCTGATTGAGCCGCATCTCCAAGTTGTCGGGCAAGCGATGGATAGTGCTAAATACTGCTTGAATGAAGAAGAAATTCGAAAAATGTTTGAAAATCTTATCGTTAATGCAGCTGACAAAAGATATCAGTCACAGGTCCACCCGTCATTCCCAACGATGATTGCTCAAATGTCGCCATTAGATGCTGAAAATTTGGCATTACTTAGAAATAGGGATGCGTACCCTATTGTTAGCTATCAACTTATAACTTCAGAAGATGGTGGATACGCTGATGGGTTCAAAAACTTTTTCCTTGGAAACGCAAACATGCAAAGCTTCCAGGACTTTGAGTTGCAAGCAGCATCCATGACATCGTTGAATCGATTGGGTTTGACGGAAATTAGTTATTCAGAACACTTTAGCGATAATGCTGTATATGAGCCCTTTAAACACACATTGGTTATGGAGGAGATGCAGAAAATAGTGCGTAATCAATCAATGTATAAGCGAGTGGATTTTCAAAGGGGATTGGTCAGGCTTACACCAATGGGAAAGACATTTGTAAGGGTTTGTTTCACCTCCTAAAAAATCCAGCCCTTCCGGTTCAAAGTCCGGACTATGGGACAGGTGTTGTGGTAGAATGGTTGTAGCTGCTAGGAATGCTCCACAAGGTCATCAATGCGGACGCCGAAGTGGTCGGCAATCTTAGCAGCCGTTGCCAGGGTAGGGCCGCCGCCGTTCTTCCAGCGCTGGGCATTGCCTTTACTCAGGCCAAGCGTTTTGAGAACGGTGGTAGCACTTTCACCATGCTGCACGCATAAATTTGTGAAAGTGTTCCAAAAGTTCAAAAAAATGCACCTCTCTTTCCATTTTGTATTGACGCAAGTGCACTTTTGTAGTACTATAGAGTTGCTAAACATCAGTATTAACGCGGTGCCCTCATGTCATAAGTGCATTATAGGGCATTAAGTGCACTTTGCAAGTGATTTAATGCACTTTTCTGCACTTCTGCGTTTTGCACAAATTCCGGAGGTGCATTTTAGTGTTTTTTGATATGCTGCAAGCACTCTGCGATGAAAAAGGCATCGCAATGTCAGCACTGCTTGATCAGGTCGGGATGAGCCGCGGGAATATCGCGCGCTGGAAAGCGACCGATAAGCCGCCCAAACCAGCTACCTTAATAAAGCTGGCAGAGGCGCTGGGCGTTGACCGCAAACGTCTGGAAGGGGCAGCTGAAAGCCAGGAAGCGGAGACAGAAATGCCTGCCCACGACATCCTGGACGATGTGGATATTGCTTTTTACGGTGAATATAAAGAGCTTTCCGAAGATGACAAAGCAGTGCTGCGCGATATGGTCAGGGTGATGCGAGATCGCCGGGCCAAGAAAAAGCAGGAGGAATAAATCCAGTGTTTCAGTTGTCCGACTTTTACGGATATTGCAAACAAAATGATGTGGATGTTATGCCGTTCGCAATGCTGCCGCGGGCAGCCTGTACGGTGCGGGACGGGCAGAACTACGCTGTTGTGCTGAACTTCAAGCGTCTGCATACAGTGCGCCAGATTCGCACCGCAATGCTGCATGAATCGGGCCACCTGCGTACCGGCGCACTGCATAAGGTAGACAGCCCGTTCCAGCTGGTGGAGCAGAACGAATACCGCGCGGATGCGGACGCGTTCCGCCGCTGTCTGCCGCCGGACGAGATCCGCACGGCGATGCGGGCAGGCTACACAGAACCCTGGCAGCTGGCAGAATATTTTGACCTGGACGAAGACTACATAAAAAAAGCCCTGCACTACTGGACGCAGTGCAGGGGGATAAACTTTAATCAGTAAATCAAACCAACCAGGAGGGAAGTACCATGTGTTCGATTCCGGAACTAAAACCTCTTGAATTGTATATCGGGACAAGTGAAGCACAAAACGCAGTGGTATACCCGCTGGACCAGCTGCCGCATTTGTTGGTTTGCGGAATGAACGGGTGTGGGCGCTCCAGCTTTCTGCGGGCGCAGGCGGCAATTTTGGCACATGGGACCCTGGCAGAGCAGCTGCGGCTGGTGCTGTTGGACGAGACCGGTGTGGAGTTTGTGCAGTTCAAGGAACTTCCGCACCTGTTAATGCCGCCGGTTTCTGCCCCGGAGAGAAAGGCTGGCGCCATGCGTGCACTGTGCATGGAACTGCAGTGGCGCTACTCTGTGTTTGCCAAGTGCGGTGCGCGGGAACTGGAGGATTATAACCAGCAGGCTGAAACGCCGCTGCCCCACATTGTTGCCGTAATAGACGGCCTGGAAGATCTGCTTGCGCAGAAAGAATGTGTGGGTCAGATACAGCAGATCTGCCAGAAGGGCCGCCCGGTGGGCATCCACATAATTGCGGCGGCCCGGCAGGTTCCGGAGGAAGAGATTGTTGCCGGATTTGCCAGCCGCCTTGCATTCCGCGTGGCAACAAAGACCGCGGCAAACCGGATGGGAGCCCCCGGGGCGGAACTGCTGCCGATCCCCGGAACGGCATTATTCTCTCCCATTAACTATGCAAACCCTGTGCGGGTGCAGACCAAAGAACTGACCGACGAAGAAATTGAAACCCTGATCGCTCCTGTGGCAACTGGGCACCACTATGATGACGATTTTGTGCGGGAAGCCAGCAGGGTAGAGAGCGACGAATGGCCGGACCCCATGTATGAGTACGCGCGGCAGTGCGTGATTGAAGCAGGTTATGCCTCCACAAGCCTTTTGCAGCGGCGCTGCAATCTGGGGTATGCCCGCGCGGCCCACATTTTGGACCAGCTGGAACAGGCAAAAGTTATTGGCCCTTATGAGGGGGCCCAACCGCGGGTGGTGCTGCCGCCATATGCAAAGCCCAAAGCACCGCAAATACCCAAAGCGGCCCCCGCAGCCAAAGGCATTAAGATCAATCGCAGCACTGTGAAGGAGGCAAGCGCACCGAAGGAGAAACTCGTACAGCCCCCGGCAGAAGAAACTCCAGCACAGCCACTGGTACCGGAAATTGTCGAAACGCAGCCGGAGGTTCAACGCCAGGTCTCCACGGTGCAGGGGTGCGATGACATGGAAGGCCATGATTTTGAGCACCTGTGTGCGGATGCCCTGCGGGCCAATGGTTATAAACAGGTGCAAGTTACACAGGCCAGCGGCGATTATGGCATTGATGTTCTGGCACAAAACAACGGGATATCCTATGCCATCCAGTGCAAGCGGTACAATTCGCCCGTTGGCAACCATGCGGTGCAGGAAGCTTATGCAGGTGCCGCCTATTATGGCAGCAGCGTGCCGGTGGTTCTGACAAATCAGGACTTTACCCCAGCCGCCAGAGAAATGGCGGCCTCATTGGGGGTAAAACTTTGGGGGCGCAGCGAACTGGACGACTTACTGCGCGTGTATGAATCAACAGAGCAAAGAAGAAAGCGGATGATCCTGAAAGTATTAAAGGTCGTCCTGAAAATTGCCCTGTATGCCATCGGAGCCGCCGCAGTTGCCCTGCTGGTTGTCGCGGCGGGAATCGTGGTTATTAGCGCATATGCCATGGTGTTTGCCGTTATTCTGATGTTTGCGCCAATCCTGGTTTTCTTCCGTCCGAAAAAGAGGCGGAGAAGAAGATAAAAATAAAAAACGCCCCCGGTGCGCCAACACCGAGAGCGTTTCCATAGATCAGCTTGCCCACAAAAGTGGATACAACCGACCCGACAATCGTATTGTACCACCTTGCGGGCAGGATTGCAAACCCAAAAGGTGATACCATGAAAAAGAAGCAACCAAATACCCGCCATGGCCGGGCTGCGATTTACGCCCGGTATTCGTCCCACAACCAGCGGGAAGCATCCATTGAACAGCAGGTCAAAGCCTGCCGGGAACTGGCCGTGCGGCTGGGGCTGGATGTGGTGGAAACTTACGAGGATAAAGCCATCAGCGGCAAATCCGACCGCCGCCCCAGCTTTCAGCGCCTGCTGCGGGATGCGGAAAAAGGTTATTTTGACTGCGTGCTGGCGTGGAAGTCCAACCGTATGGGCCGCAATATGCTGCAGGCCATGACCAATGAAGCCCGCCTGAAAGACTGGGGCGTAAGGACCTTTTACGCGGAGGAAGATTTTGACGATACCGCTGCCGGCCGCTTTGCGTTGCGCAATATGATGAACGTCAACCAGTTCTACAGCGAGAATATGGCAGAGGACATCACCCGCGGCATGATGGATAATGCCAGCAAGTGCCTGAGCAACGGCGCGCTGCCATTGGGGTACAAGGCAGGGGAGAACGGCCGCATTGTGCTGGATAAGGCGCAGGCTGCCGTGGTTCAGGAAATTTACACGCGGGTGGCCTGCCGGGAGCCTTTTGTGGATATTGCGGCGGATCTGAACCGGCGCGGCATCAAAACCAAGCGCGGCGGCCCGTGGACCAAAAGCAGCTTTTATACGATCTGCCGCAATGAGCGCTACCGCGGCATTTATATTTACGATGACGTCCGGGTGGAAGGCGGCGTTCCGCGTATTGTTTCGGACGGCCTGTTTTATCGTGTGCAGGAGGTGCTGAAAGTGAAAAAGACCCCACAATCCGCCCGGCATCATACCGGGGCAGAGGATTACCTGTTGACAGGCAAGCTGTTCTGCGGCAAATGCGGCAGGCCCATGACGGGCGTTTCCGGCACCAGCCGCTCCGGCGAAATGCACTACTATTACACCTGCCAAAAGCGCCGCCGGGAACACGCCTGTGATAAAAAGAACGTGATCCGCGAGCAGATCGAGAAGAGTGTGGCACAGGCCATCAAGCAGTATATGCTGACGGACGAGATGATCCAGCACATGGCCGATGCAACCATGGCCTACAATGCCCGCCAGGAAAAAGACCTGCACCTGCAGGACCTGCAAGGCCAGCTGGCCGCGGTCAAAACCTCCGCAGCCAACCTGCTCAAAGCCATTGAGATGGGGGTCATCACCGAAACCACCAAGACCCGCATGGTGGAGCTGGAACAGGAACAGGGGCGGTTGAACGCCCAGATTGAAAACGCCCGCGCCGAACTGGTACCCATTACACGGGATAATTTTGTTTCACTGCTGCACATCTACCGGGATGGTGACATCAATGACAGCAAGTACCTGGCAAGCCTGTTTGAAACGTTCCTGGTGCGGGTAGATCTGTACGATGATCACTTCCTGATTTGGTTCAATCCCCTCGGCCAAAAGACCCCGGCTGATATCCCGATCACAAGCATAGAAAACGGGGATGTAGATGAATTTTTTGACGAATATAGGAGTAAAAATGTGTTCGATTGGGGTGGGAAATGGTCCACCAAAATAAAAGCACCCGCCGTACCCCGGCGGGTGTTTTTGTTTTGGTGCTTCGTGAGCTGCCGAGGCGTCGAACAGGGCGGCGGTACCGCAGTACCAGCCCGATGGCCGATGCGGAACGCGGATGCCGTGCGTTCGTCATCCTCGGTGGAATCACTCTCATTATACCGGTGGTTTGCCCGGTGTTTGAATGCCCTGCGAACAGCCCGCCTGCCCCTCATACAGGGCAGGCATAAAAAAACACGGTGCGTGTGCATCGTGGTTTGCGTATTCAAATAAACGGCGTCATGACTCTATCACTTCAAAGTTTCCCGCAGGGTAAAGGTAATCCTCGCCGGTATCGTCTACAATGCGGTACCAGCCCCGTTCAATGGAAAGTACGCTGTAGATTTTACCGTGGGTCAGTTCCAGCGATACTGTGTCACCGATATACCGTACTTTATCAATCTTCATCGTACAACCACTCCTTTACCTTAAATTTAACTTTTTCACTGCCGTTCTGGAACCAGTGGACTTCAGCCTTAATTTGCTCACCGTTCACATCCAGCCAGCCCTGTGCCTTGCAATGTTGCCAGTCCTCAGGCTTCCCGCCAAACTCGGCAGCTAATCCTTGCGCAACTTCTTCCCGCAGCGGTTTCACTCCGCCTTTTCCGGCAAAAACCTGCGCATTCTGCAAGCGGCTTCCCTCAATAAAATAATATTCTTCCCCGGTCGATTTGTCAACCACAACGTAGTTTTTTGCTTTAGCACCAATAGAACGGCCGATCTCAATGTCATTGAGTTTCCTCGCCGCATACGCCGCCCTTTTCTGGGCATTGATGCGCTCCTTGTTGGCGGCATAGTTCACCCTGCGCATTTTGTTGATATCCCCGCCTGCCGCATTATACTGTGCAAGGTATTTTTCCGGGTCATACTCGGCCACGGTGGTGTTGTGGTCAAAACGGATGGCAAACTCACAGTCACAGTTGGCGTGGATGTGTTCTGCGTGGCCGCCTTTCAGCACCTTGCTGCTGGCTTTCTGCCAGCCGTTGCTTGCCAGTGTGATGCAGAACGGGCAGGTGTCCCCATGTGGCACCCAGGCCCACTCGGCCCCGTCCCGGACGGCGTTTTTCAGGGTGGTGTCGGCCCCGGCACGCTTGACCAGGCGGCTGACGCCGTTGGGCAGGTTGGCCGGGTTTTGGTTCTTGGTGGCGTTCACCATGCGGGCCACCTCGCCGTAATCTGCCGGTTCGGCAGGCTCCGCTGCGGGCACCCCGGCGTTGGCCGCTTCGGCCAGGGCGTCATACATCTGGCAGGCCAGCTCCGCGCTGCCCTCGCCGTATTTCGTCACCAGCGCGGCGGCGTAAGTAATCAGCGCATCGGCATCCCCGGTGCCGTGGGTGTCTATGTACTGCCGCATCAGCTGCCCGGCTTTCTGGTTCAGGCGGGACAGCCGGGTGATGTATTCATTCCACGTTTTCGCCGTTATCTGCATTGTCTACCTCAACAAGCAACTGCTGCCCGCGCACCCTGCGTTCCAGCACCCGCTGCATCTGGGTGATCTCGTACCGGGTGTACAGCCCGCCGCCGTAGGGGATATTGCGGGCGTCCAGTTCGGCCAGGCGTTCGTCCGTGTAGTTGCGCACGGAGATGCCGGGATAGAACGGGTAAAAGTTGTGGCGGCAGTTCCAGCCGCACAGGCCCGGCCCGGTGCCGTAACCGGTAGCAGCTTCAAAATCCTCGTACCGCTCACCGTCCTGCACCACAGCGCCCCCGCGATGGTAAACCCTGCCCTGCCACACCGCATGGGTAGGGCGGGCACCCTCGTGGGCGGTCACTTCCACAAACTCGCAGTCCATCTCTTCCATGCGGGCCAGCTGCAATATGCGGTCAAAAGCAGGCATAAAAATACCACGGTGCAGAATTTGCATGCGCTGAATACTCTGGGCGGTGATCTCCCTGTATCTCAGGCTGTTTCTTTCGGTGTAGCATTGTTTTTCTCAGATTGCAAGGCACTTGCCACCGCTGCCGGCCGTTTCCCGTTGCGCCGTTTACAAAAATATTTTTGAAATAGGGCTTGCTTTTTCCATCTTATCCTGCTATAATAATCAAGCGCTGTTAAGGCAGTGGCACAAATGAATATGGGAGCTTTCCCGAGTGGCCAATGGGGACAGACTGTAAATCTGCTGCTTAATGCTTCGGTGGTTCGAATCCACCAGCTCCCACCAAAAAGCTGTGGCAAAAATGTGTCACAGCTTTTTTTGTTGTATCGCTAAAAAATGACGAGCTCATCAGCCCCTTTTTTTAAACGCTTTTTACAGTGTTGTCCAACACATAAAGAGGAAAACCACAAATGTGCACTCAAGAATTAAAAATTGGCACAATTCCGGCTGTACTGTACGGCAAACCGGCCCCCAACATCTGGTTGTTCGTGCATGGCCAGGGCGGTAATAAAACGGAAGCCGCAGCATTTGCGGCGCTTGCCGCCCCAACCGGCTGGCAGGTGCTGGGCATTGACCTGCCGGAACATGGAGACCGCACGGGGGAAACTGACTTTACTCCCTGGCAGGTGGTGCCGGAGCTGCAAACGGTGCTGGCCTATCTGCAGCAGCACTGGCAGGGGATTCGGCTGCGGGCCAACAGCATCGGGGCCTATTTTTCCATGCTGGCTTTTGCCGGGGCAACGATTGAAAAAGCGCTGTTTGTTTCGCCGATTGTGGATATGGAGCGGCTGATCTGTGATATGATGCAGTGGGCAAAAGTAACGCCGGAGCAGCTTTGCGAAAAAGGTGAGATCACCACAGAATTTGGGCAGACCCTTTCGTGGCGGTACCTGTGTTGGGTGCGCCAACACCCGCTGGATGGCTGGCAGATCCCCACAGCAATCCTGTACGCCGGGCAGGACACCATGACAAGCCGGGGCACGGTGACGACGTTCGCCCAAAAACACCATGCGGAACTGACGGTATACGAACCGGGCGAGCATTGGTTCCACACCCCGGCTCAGCTGGATGCCATGCAAACCTGGGAGCGGGCACACCGGTAAGAGCCGCTCAAGGCTTGAATCATGAGAAAGAGAGAGGAAAGACCATGGCCATTACAATGTTGGCGGGGTACCTGGTTATTATCAACGCGGCGGCGCTGCTGATGATGGCGGAGGACAAACGCCGAGCCAAGCGGCACCAGTGGCGCGTGCCGGAAGCCGCACTGTTTGGCGCAGCCCTGCTGGGCGGCAGCGCCGGGGCATGGGCGGGCATGTATCTGTTCCACCACAAAACCAAGCACTGGTATTTTGTGGTGGGTATGCCGCTGATTATGGCCGCACAGCTGGCCGCTGGGGTGTGGCTGGCAGGGAACAGCGGCCTGGTTTGAACAATCGGAACGCTCTGCCGGAGCAATAACGGTGCCGCAGCACCGGGACCCCGGCAGAGCATTTGACTTTTTGGGTTAGCTATGATAAACTAATGGCGCCTGATCAAAACAAACAAGGCGTTCCCCAGAAAAAAATTGCGACGGTTCGGCAACGCACCGCCGTTTTTATGAATTGAATGTTAGTCAAATCTAACATTTGCTGACCAAGGAAGTGCAAAAAAGCTCAATGTCAAAACAAACCGATAACAAGCAATTCTGGCAGCGGTGGGCCAGCTGCTATGGCCCGCTGATGCAAAGCAGCGAGCCGCTGTATGCTGCCATTGCGCAGCAGATGCAGCCGCACCTGACGCCGGAAATGAACGTGCTGGAACTGGCCTGCGGGTCCGGCCAGCTCAGCTTCCGGCTTTCCCGCCTGGTGCGGGACTGGGAGGCTACGGATTTTTCGCCCAAAATGATCGCCCAGGCAAAGCTGAAACCCCGCGGGGCGGGGCTGCACTTTTCGGTGCAGGATGCCACCAGCCTGCCCTATGCGAACGAAACCTTTGATGCGGTGCTGATCGCCAACGCCCTGCACATTATGCCCCGGCCGGAAAAGGCTCTGGCAGAAATTTACCGGGTGCTCAAGCCCGGCGGCCAGCTGTTTGCCCCAACCTTTGTGCATGGCGAGGTACCCCGCACCCGGCTGCGCATGCTTGCCATGCGGTGCGCGGGGCTGCAAATCTATAACAGCTGGATGGTGCCGCAATACCTGGCATTTTTGCAGGCGGGCGGCTTTGCCGTGCAGGAACATGCCCTGCTGGGGGATACCCTGGCCCCGCTGTGCTATGCCCGCGCTGTGCCGGACAAAACGCGCGTGACACAGCGCTGAAGCAATCCACCCCAGAACAGAACGATATAATGAAAGGCTGATACAAGCCCGAAATGCGTGAGCAGATCCGCACCGTTATGCGCTGGAGCGGCCCCCGCATGCTGTTCGTCCACCCCGTGCTGGCCGTCCGGCATATGAAGGAAACGATGAAGGCGAAGAAGAGTTAGGAGTTAGGAGTTAGGAGTTAGGAGTTAGGAGTTAGGAGTTAGGAGTTAGCAAAACGCGCACAGCGCTGGATGAGCCAGACGCTGTGCGCGTTTTTGCGTGGTGAAAGTCAAAAAAATGCTGTAGGGGGCGAATATGATTCGTCCGCAAAGAAACGTGAAATTTTTGCCGCAAACCGAAAAATGGTTTGTAGGGGACGATGCTTGCATCGTCCCAAATGACGGGCTTTACCGTATCGGCACTTAGAATTATGCGGTATTGCCCTAAAATGAGGTCAATATGATTAAAGTTTCTTCGGTTCCTTCTTTTCAAAGAAGGAATAAAACAACCCCCGTAAAACCAATCAGATGCGCTCCAAAATGGCGTCACCCATGGCGGTGCAGCCAACCTTGGTGCAGCCGCCGGCCATCATGTCGGCGGTGCGCAGGCCGGCATCCAGCACGGCGTTCACGGCGCTTTCAATGGCGTCAGCCTCAGCGGCCATGCCAAAGCTGTAGCGCAGCATCATGGCGGCGGAAAGGATGCAGGCAATCGGGTTGACCACATCCTGCCCGGCAATGTCCGGGGCAGAACCATGGATGGGCTCGTACAGACCGCAGGTGGTGGCACCCAGGGAAGAGGACGGCACCATGCCAATGCTGCCGGTGATCTCGCTGGCTTCGTCGCTCAGAATATCGCCAAACATGTTCTCGGTCACAATCACGTCAAACTGGCTGGGGTTCTTGCAGATCTGCATGGCGCAGTTGTCCACAAACATCTCGCTGTACTCCACCTCGGGGTACTCGGCCTGCAGGCGATGCATCACGGCACGCCACAGGCGGCTGGTATCCAGCACGTTGGCTTTATCCACACAGGTCAGCTTTTTGCGGCGCTTCATGGCAGTTTCAAAGCCAATGCGGCCAATGCGCTCGATCTCGTGCTCCGAGTAGGGCATGCTGTCAATCGCAACTTTTTCGCCGTTCTGCTCAATGGTTTTGTGCTCGCCAAAATATACGCCGCCAATCAGCTCACGCACCACAATAAAGTCGATGCCTTTGTCCACGATCTCTTTCTTCAGCGGGGAAGCATCCGCCAGCTGGGGCCAGATCCTGGCCGGGCGGTTGTTGGCGTACAGGCCCATACCGGCGCGCAGGCGCAGCAGGCCTTTTTCCGGGCGCTTGTCACCGGCCATGCCCTCCCACTTGGGGCCGCCGACGGCGCCAAGCAGTACGGAATCCGATGCCAGGCACTTGTCCAGCTCGCTCTGGGGCAGGGGATCGCCAAACTTGTCAATGGCTTCGCCGCCCATGTAAGCGCGGGTGTAGGTAAAGGTGTGGCCAAACTTTTCAGCAACTTTGTCCAGCACGCGCACTGCCTGGGTCACGATCTCCGGGCTGGAGCAGTCGCCATAAATCAGGGCAATGTTTTTCTGCATCTTACTTTCCCTCCTGGATGCTCTTCATCAGGCCGCCGGCCTTGATGATCTTCTGGATAAACGGCGGGAACGGCGCAGCCTGGAAGGTCTGGCCGGTGGTTTCATCAGTGATCACGCCGGTGTCAAAGTTGATGGCAACCACATCGCCCTCGTTGATGGCCTCGCTGGCGGCGGGGCATTCCAGAATGGGCAGGCCAATGTTGATGGCGTTGCGGTAGAAGATACGGGCAAAGCTCTTGGCAATCACGCAGTCAATGCCGGCGGCCTTGATGGCAACGGGGGCATGCTCGCGGGAAGAACCGCAGCCGAAGTTTTCGCCGCCAACCATAATGTCACCGGCCTTTACGCGGGTCACAAAGGTCTTGTCAATGTCCTCCATGCAGTGGGCGGCCAGCTCGGCGGGGCTCTGCGTGTTCAGGTAACGGGCGGGAATGATCACATCGGTGTCAATGTTGTCACCGTACTTAAAAACAGGTCCTTTTGCGTTCATGCTTCTACCTCCCTGGGATCAGTGATGTGGCCGGTCAGTGCGCTGGCGGCGGCGGTGGCGGGGCTTGCCAGATAAATTTCAGAGGTAACGTGCCCCATGCGGCCGACAAAGTTGCGGTTGGTGGTGGAAACGCAGCGCTCGTACTCGGCCAGAATACCCATGTAGCCGCCCAGGCAGGGGCCGCAGGTGGGGGTGGAAACAATGCAGCCGGCATCAATAAACGCTTCGGTGTAGCCGCGCAGGATGCACTCTTTGTAAACAGCCATCGTGGCGGGAATGATGATGCCGCGCACACCCTTGGCAATGTGCTTGCCTTTCAGCACGTTGTAAGCGGCTTCCATATCCTCAATGCGGCCGTTGGTGCAGGAACCGATCACTACTTGGTCAATCTTGATGTCGGCACCCTCCTTGGCAAGGTGGGTGTTCTCCGGCAGGTGGGGGTAGCTGACGGTAGGCTCCAGGGTATCCAAATCGATCACCACGGTGCGCTCATATTCGGCATCGGGGTCGGCTTCGTATTTGGTCCAGGGACGCTGGCTGCGGCCCTTCAGGTATGCTTCGCAGGCTTCGTCCACCGGGAAGATGCCGTTTTTGGCACCGGCTTCAATGGCCATGTTGCAGATGCACAGGCGGTCCTCCATGGTCAGGCTCTTAACGCCCTCGCCCACAAATTCCAGGCTCTTGTACAGCGCGCCGGAAACGCCGATCTCGCCGATCAGGTGCAGAATCACGTCCTTGCCGCACACAGGGGCGTGGATGGCACCTTTCAGCTCAACCTTGATGGCGGCAGGCACCTTGAACCATGCCATGCCGGTTGCCATACCGGCGGCCATATCGGTGGAGCCAACGCCGGTGGAAAACGCGCCCACCGCACCGTACGTGCAGGTGTGGCTGTCGGCACCAATGATGCAGTCACCGGCGGTCACAATGCCCTTTTCGGGCAGCAGGGCATGTTCAACACCCATCTGGCCGACATCATAAAAGTTGAGGATATCGTATTTGTTGGCAAACTCACGGCACTGCTTGGACTGCTGGGCACTCTTGATATCCTTGTTGGGCACAAAGTGGTCCAGCACAATGTTCACGCGGGTTTTATCAAACACCGAGTTGAACCCGGCTTTCTCGAACTCATTGATGGCAACCGGGGTGGTAATATCGTTGCCAAGCACAATGTCCAATTTGGCATTGATGAGCTGCCCGGCCGTTACCGAAGCTTCGCCGCAATGCGCAGCGAGGATCTTCTGCGTCATGGTCATTCCCATAGATTTCTGCTCCTTTTGCTCTGACGTATATCTTACGAATTAGAGAATAAGTAATAATGAATAAAGAATAATGGTGGTGGACCGCGGCGCACAAGCGCCGCTCAAAAACGGGGATAAACGATAACCCGGAGGCAGGCACAGCGGGACGTGTCGCACATCATATCCAAACCGTGCCGCAGGCACACCATCATTTTTAATTATTCTCTATTCTTTTTTATTTGCAACCTTACTGGTTATTGATTGCACTGACCAGCGCGCGGATACCGGCAACGATGATGTCGGTGTGGGTGCCGCAGCCCCAGGTCTCCTTGCCGGATGCCCATTTCAAGCCCACATAGCAGCAAGCGCGGGAGTCGGTATCGTTGTCCAGTGCGTGCTCGCTGTAATGCACCAGGGTGAAGTGCATGCCGGTGGTCTGCTCGATGGCGTTGGCCACAGCATCCAGACGGCCGTTGCCGACAGCATCGCAGGTAACGGGGGCGTTGCTGCCGTTAGCCACGGTAATATGGGCGGTAATGGTGGAATCCGGGTTCTGGGTAAAGTGTGCTTCTGGAACATTCAGCGGGGTCTTGTTGTTCAGGTAAGCGCGCTCGAACACATACAGCACTTCCTGGACGCTCAGCTCTTTGTGCTCGTGGTCGGATACATCCTTTACGCGGTAGCCAAGGTCTTCCCGCATGCGCGGCGGGGGATTATAGCCGTAATTCTGCTGCAGCAGGAAGCCGATACCGCCCTTGCCGCTCTGGCTGTTGATGCGGATGACGTCGGCATCGTAAGTGCGGCCAATGTCATGCGGGTCAATGGGAATGTACGGGCAGGTCCACTCGTGCAGGTTATGCTCCTTGCGCCAGGTCATGCCCTTGGCAATGGCGTCCTGGTGGCTGCCGCTGAACGCAGCAAACACCAGGGAACCGGCATACGGGCTGCGCTCGTACACATGCATGCGGGTCACGCGTTCATACGTTTCGCAGATGGCCGGCATGTTGCTGAAGTCGAGGTGCGGGTCCACGCCGTGGCTGTACATATTCATGGCCAGGGTGATGGCATCCACGTTGCCGGTGCGCTCGCCGTTGCCGAACAGGCAGCATTCAATGCGCTGGGCACCGGCCAGAACAGCCAGCTCGGCATCTGCCACGCCGCAGCCGCGGTCGTTGTGGGGGTGGGTGGACAGGATCACGCTGTCGCGGTACTTGAGGTGCTTGGAGCACCATTCGATCTGGTTGGCGTAAATGTGCGGCATGCTCATTTCCACCGTGACCGGCAGATTGATGATCATCGGGCGGTCCGGGGTGGGCTGCATCACATCCAATACGGCGTTGCAAACCTCAACGGCGTATTCCGGCTCGGTGCCGGTAAAGCTTTCGGGGCTGTATTCAAACAGGAAGTTGCCCTCGTATTCTTCGCTCAGCTTTTTAACCAGCTTTGCGCCGTCAACAGCGATTTGCTTGATCTCTTCCTTGCTCTTTTTGAACACCTGCTCGCGCTGGGCAACGCTGGTGGAGTTATAAAAGTGGATGATGGCGCGCGGCGCACCCTTAACGGCCTCAAATGTTTTACGGATGATATGGTCACGGCACTGGGTCAGCACCTGAACGGTGACGTCGTTCGGGATGCGGTTGCCATCGATCAAGGCGCGCAGGAAGTCGTACTCGGTCTCGGACGCTGCCGGGAAGCCAACCTCAATCTCCTTAAAGCCGATCCTGATGAGCATATCATAAAATTCAAGCTTTTCTTCCAGATTCATGGGAACGATCAAGCTCTGGTTGCCATCGCGCAGGTCTACGCTGCACCAGGCGGGAGCCTTTTCGATATGGTCTTTCTGGGGCCATTCATAGACATGGCCGGGCTCAACCGGCGGGGGATAATAACCTACATGATACTTTGTTGCGTCCATCATTTTTTATTGCCTCCATCAAAGTTTGTCTGCCCCTGAAAACCGGACAAAATAAAAATCCCGTCTCTCAAAGGCGTTTTTACCTTTGAGAGACGGGATGTAAATTTTACAAATACCCGCGGTACCACTCTCATTGCCGCCAGGGGGCGGCCGCTCTGCACGATCGGCTGTTTTATAGAAAGCAAACAGCGAATCGCTCCTGCAAGATAACGGTCAGGTTCCGGCTGCACCTAACGCAAAGCGCTCAGCGCAGCTGCTCAGGGGCCAGTGACGCAAAACCTTCCGCACCGCCTTGCACCAACCGGCGGCTCTCTGAAGCTGAAAGGAGATTGCTTTTTCCCCATCATTGCATTTGTGAATTGATAACAATATGGATTCTAGCAGGTTTCACATTCTGTGTCAAGATGAATTTTGGGGTTTGAACAAAATGACGAGAATGGGGAAAACTTTTTGGGAAAAAGAGAAAAAGAAAAGTTAGGAGGGAGGAGTTAGGAGTTGAAGGAGGCTATTGGAATGAATAAAGAATAAATAATAAAGAATAATGGTGGGGGACCGCGGCGCGGTGCGCCGCTCAGAAAATATGGGGTTGAGGCTATTGGAAATGTGAGATGGAGGATGAAACAACCGGTAGGGCGTGGTCACCTGACCACGCCGAAACTTTGGGATATTTGAAAATCTGGAATCTATAATATGCCATGCCCCACAGTAGGGGACGGCGTCCTCGACGTCCCACAGGTACCTTGAACCAAACTGTACATTACCCATCATAAAGGCAACACCGCACAATTCCCGCCTTGCGGCTTAAGCACCGCTCCGGCAGC
>ERZ773107.499-NODE-499-length-41974-cov-4.853408_pt1 | contig 41974 bp, 38 predicted proteins | sample MGYA00580571_ERZ773107 | MGnify/ENA primary metagenome ERZ773107 (study PRJEB29015, sample SAMEA2737843) | human gut metagenome | biome: human gut; feature: human-associated habitat; material: faeces | place: China | collected 2012 ... | reverse complement strand
CCTTCTGGAAAGCACATGTTACCCGCGCCGTGAAGGAGGCCATCTCCATCCCCCTGATCGCCACCAACACCATCAAGGACCCGCTGGTAGCCGAGGAGACACTGGAAAAAGGCCTGTGCGATTTCGTGGCCCTGGCCCTTGTCGACCAGCGCGATGATGGATCCGCCGAAGCCACCGCCGGTCATACGTGCGCCGTATGCGCCATTGGCACGAGCCACGTCCACGGCAATGTCCAACTCGGGCACAGTCACTTCATAATCCGCAGCGAGCGAATCATGAGACGCGTTGAACAGTCGGCCTGCTTCGTCGATCTTGCCGTTGGCGAAGGCACGCACGAAGGAGTTGACACGGGCGATTTCGGTGATGACGTGGCGCACGCGCTTCTTCATCGTGTCGTCTTCCAGCTTATCGAGCGTTTCCTTGAGCGCCTGGAACGGATCGTCGGACTTGGCGATGCTGTCGGCGACCACACGCAGGTTGGCCACGCCGAGGATTTCGGCGGCCTTCTCGCAAGTGGCGCGACGCTGGGCATACTGGCCGTCGTTGAGCTGGTGCGGAGCCTGAGTGTCAAGCACCAGCAGTTCCAGACCGTACTTGTCGAGATCGAATTCCTGCTGGGAGACGTTCTCCAGCGGGCTCAGCTCTGGACGGCAATCAAGACGCAACGCATGGCCGAAAGTGCAGCGCATGGATGCGTTCTGATCGAGCCCACCGGTGGACGCGCCCGCCATGTCGTTTTCCGATTTGATGGCGGCGTTGATCAGCGTCACACGACCGGCGTCGGATGCGCCATAACCCAAACCGTACACGTCATCCAGCGCCAAGGCGGTGGAGCAGGTCATGGCTGCGGAGGAGCTCAGACCGGAGCCGAGCGGCACGCAGGAGGAAAATGCCGCGTCGAAGCCCTGCACCGCGTCGAAGCCGGCTTCGCGCAATGCCCAGGCCACGCCTACCGGGTAGGCGGCCCATCCTTCCACACCACCGGCCTGCAGACCGTCGAGGTCGCCTTCGGTAACGTTTTCGGGGGAAACGTCGGAAACCACGCGCACCTTGGTGTCTTCGCGCGGCTTGAGCGCGATGAACGTGCGGTGCGGCAGTGCGATCGGCAGGCACAGGCCCGCGTTGTAGTCGGTGTGTTCGCCGATCAGGTTCACACGGCCCGGGGCGGCCCATACACCAGCCGGTTCCTCCCCGTAGGTGGCACGGAACAGGTCGGTCGCGTTCTTCACGCCCTCGTCGTGCGAGAGCGGCTCAATGAATTCAACAGCAGTCATTGGTGTTTTGTCCTTTGGGTTTGGTGGCTTTCAGCTTTCGATGTCGATTGGTCCGAGCTCATGGAAGCGCTTGGCGATGAGTTCCGGAGTGGTATCGGAAACCCATGCGGCCATGCCGGATTCGGATCCGGCCAGATACTTGATCTTGTTGGCTGCGCGGCGGAACGAGAAGAACTGCAGGTTCAGGCGGTAGTTCTCACGGCGTGCGTCGTGGATCGGGGCCTGATGCCATGCTGCGATGTACGGCAGATCCATGCCCTTGCCGTCGCCCTTGTCGAAGAACGCGTTGCCGCGCTTGAGCAGGGTGGAGTACATGACGGCCAGATCCCAACGTTCCTGATCGTTGAGCTCGTCAAGGGTGAGTACGTCGCGCACCGGGGCCACATGTACCTCGAGGGGCCAGCGGGCTGCGGCAGGCACGTAGGCCACCCAGCTGTGGTTGCGCATGACGATGCGTTCCTCGGCTTCGATTTCGGCGTTCATGAGATCCTTGAGCAGGTTGCCGCCGGTCTTCTCATGGTAGGCTTCGGTCTGCTTGAGTTCGGCTTCCATCTTCGGTGCGATGAACGGATAGCAGTAGACCTGTCCGTGCGGGTGCGCCAGGGAGACGCCGATTTCCTGTCCGTGGTTTTCGAACGGGAAAATCTGTTCGATGCCTTCCATCTTGGAGATTTCAGCGGTACGGAACGCCCATGCCTCCACGACGGTGCGCAGGCGGGAGACCGGCAGGGCAGCCGGCAGACCATCTTCGTCCGGGTCGAAGCAGATCACTTCGCAACGGCCTGCGGCGAGCTTCTTTTCCCACAACGGATTGCCGTTGACGTATTCCACGGCTTCGGAACGGCCCGGCACGCGAACCATGGACGGGAAGCGGTTTTCGAACACGACCACGTTGTAGTCGGTGTCCGGCACTTCGCCGTCCTGATACGGGTCGCCCGGCTTGCGTGCGGCCAGCGGGTTGCCTTTGGCGGTGGCGCCAGGGCCCGCGGTGATCGGACGGTTCATACGTGCGGTCGCCATCGGAATCCAGTCGCCGGTCAGTGGATCGCGACGCATTTCCGGAGCAGCGTACGGCACTTCCTCACCGGCTGCGTTGAGCTGGTTGGAGAAACGGTATGACAGCTGACGAGGATCGTTCAGTTCGCGCGTCTTCGCGCCGGAAACGTATTCCGGATCATCGTCGAGGTAGAAGAAAGCGCGGCCATCGGCGAGCGTGGTCGGCGTGATGCGAATGTGCTCCTTCGCGTACTCTCCGGGAGTGTAGTTTGCGAATTCACTCATTATGGTTATTCACCTTCCTGAATAGGCTCGCTCTGGTGTGCCAGCACGAGCTCTTTAACCAAATCCCTTGTTTTCCCAACCGAATCGGGGTCTAGTCCATCATCGGTAATGACCGTGTCCACCTGGTCGAAGCGTGCGAAAAGCGACAATGATGTGCAGCTCCACTTGGTGTGATCGGTCAAAATTATGGTGCGATCGGCAATGTCCATCATTGCCATATCGGTTGCGGCCTCAAGCGAGTTCGGCATGAGGAAGCCGCGCGGAATGGACACGGAATGCGTGCCCAGGAAGACTGTGTTGACGCGCAGGGAGGCCACCACTTTGTCTGCGATCGGGCCTACGAGCGAGTTGGATCGGGTGGTCACGCCGCCGGTCACGATGACTTCCACGTCTTTCGATTCCAGCGCCTGCACCAGTTCCGCCACCGGAATGGAGTTGGTGAGGATGGTGATCCCCGACGACTGCTGTGATTCCAGCAGATGTTGCGCGAATACGTATGCGGTGGTGCCGCCGCCGATGGCGATCACGTCGCCGGGTGCCACATATTTGATGGCTTCCTGTGCGATGGCGTCCTTCAATCCGATGTCCATCTGCGACTTTACAGAGAACAGCGGCTCACTCAGCAGCGTGCTGGTAGTGACGGCACCGCCGTGCACACGCTTCAGCAGACCCTTATCGGCCAGATCGGCGATATCGCGACGGATGGTCATGGCGGAAACACCCAATTCTTTGGACAATGCGGTGATACGCACCGCACCGCGGGTACGCAACCTGCTCAAAATCAAATGTTGACGTTGTGACGATATCATTCGAACATTATCGCACATGTTCACTCAAAATAAAAACTGAGATGAACGTTTCGCGTGTTTTCCTCACGAAAAAATATACTTGGCACTCCTGTAATCGTTCAAATCGAACAAAAACGAACGTCGACATCCCGTCAGCGAAATCAATCGACGTGTTGCTTTCCTGCGACAAACGGTGCGAGAATAGTGAACCATGACGTATGTTTCTGAGAATTTCTGGCACGACGCGGTGAACAAAGCCACCACCGATCTCTTCACCTTCGGCTACAAGCACATCATCAAGCCGTATTTCGTCTTCAATCAAACGCCCGACGTGGCGCACGACCAGATGATTCAGTTCTGCAAGATCACCAAGAACATTCCTCCGCTGATGTGGGCGTGCCGTGAAATGCTCAACTATTCCGACCCGGTGCTGGAAACCAATGTGATGGGCATCGACTTCGTCAATCCGTTCGGTCTTTCCGCCGGCCTCGACAAGAACTGCGAGATGCCGGTGCTGCTCGACAACGCCGGCTTCGGCTTCGAAACGGTCGGATCCACCACGTCTCGCCCCTGCCCCGGCAATCCGAAGCCGTGGTTCCACCGTCTGCCCGAATACGATTCGATGATGGTGCATGTCGGTCTTGCCAATGAGGGTTCGGAAATCGTTGTTCCGCGCGCGGAACAGGCTTGGACGAAGGCGCGCGACATGCAGATTTCCGTGTCGATCGCGCGTACGAATGACGATAAGACCGGCGATTTGGAAGAAGGCATCGAGGATTACTGCATTTCGATGCGTCGCGCCGCCAGCCGCACCGCCATGGTCGAAGTGAACATCTCCTGCCCGAACACCATGGCCGGCGAACCGTTCAACGAAAGCCCGGAAGCGCTCGACAAGCTATTCACCGAACTCGACAAGATCGAACGCCCACAGCCCACACTGGTGAAACTGCCGTTGAACAAGAGCTGGGAAGAGTTCAAGGAACTGCTTGACGTGCTTGCCGAGCACAACGTGCAGGGCCTGTCAATCGCGAACCTGCAGAAGGATCGTACCGGCATGAGCATCCCGCGTGATTGGGAAGGCGGATTGTCAGGCTCGCCTTGCTATGCAACCAGCAACGAACGCATCAAACAGGTGTACCGCGAGTACGGCGACCGTTTCACGATCGCAGGCATCGGCGGCGTGTTCACTCCGCAGCAGGCCTATGAGAAGATCCGTTCCGGCTCGTCGTTGGTGATGTTCATCAGCTCGCTGATGTACCGCGGTCCGCAGCAGATCACCGTGTTGAAGCGCGGCCTTGCCGAACTGCTCAAGCGCGACGGATTCGACCATGTGAGCCAGGCTGTCGGCATCGACGCCTGATACCGATTATTTCAATCGGCAGCGAGCACCAAATAATAATGCGTCCTGCGACCGCCAACGCGGTGCAGGGCGCATTATTGTTGTTCGATTGTTGTTCGATATTACCTTGGTTATTGGTTGCGTTTAGTATGCGCCACGCACATACTGCGGCTGGTAGGGCGCATCTTCGGTCGGAATACCGAGCTTGTGGGCGGCGCGAAGAGGCCAATTCGGATCACGAAGCGCCGCACGTCCGATTTCGATGGCGTCGGCGGCACCGGATTTCAAAATCTTCTTGGCCTGCTTCGGCTTGGTGATCAATCCGACGGCCGTGGTTGGAATTTCGGCACGCGAGCGCACCTGTTCGGCGAATGGAACCTGATAATCGGGTTTGACGGGAATGGTCACGCCCGGAATCATGCCTCCGGTGGAGACGTCCATCAGATCGACACCGTGCTTCTTCAGGACTTTGGCAAGGTCGACGGTCTGATCGAGATCCCAGCCTCCGGCGGCCCAATCGGTCGCGGAAACGCGCACCAGCACCGGCATGGTGTCGGGGATGACGGAACGCACGGCGTCCACGACTTCGACCAGTATGCGGATACGGTTGTCGAACGATCCGCCGTATTCATCCTCGCGCTTGTTGATCAGCGGATCGAGGAATTGCGACAGCAGATAGCCGTGGGCCGCATGAATTTCCACCGCGTCAAAGCCGATATCATAAGCACGCCAAGCGGCGTCGCGGAACTGGTCGACGATGGCATGGATTTCGTCAACGGTGAGTTCGCGAGGCTTGTCCAACGGCCCGAACGCGTTGACGCTTGGCCCCACGGTCTGCCATCCGCCCTGCTCTTCCGGCACGCTCTCATGCTCGTATCCGATGGAGAAGCAGCCGGTGGAAGCCTTGCGTCCGGCATGGTTGAGCTGCACCGCCATCGTCGCGCCGGCGGCCTTCGCATCGGCAACGATCCAACGCCATGCGTCCATCTGCTCGTCGGCCCACAATCCCAAGTCGCACGGCGAAATACGACCCTCCGGCGTCACTGCGGTGGCTTCCACGATAACCATGCCGAAACCGCCCATGGCACGTGACACATAATGCTGGTAGTGGAATGGCGTGGGCAGGCCATCCTGGGCCAACGCGGAATACGTATCCATTGGCGGCAGCCAGATGCGGTTGCGCACGGTCATGCCACGCAAAGTCATAGGATCGAACAGGCCAACCGTGCCATTGGTTGTAGCCTTCTTCGACCGCTTCGCCTTCTTTTCGTCTTCGCTCATCGTAGTAGCTCCCCTCCGGTCGCACCTACTGGCTCCTTGCCGATCGGCTGAACCTTCTTCTTGTATTCCCCTTGAGCTTCTCTGGAGATTTCGTGCCATAAAACCGGCACTATCTGCATTCTACGCAGAACGCCCGCCGAGCGTGGCGGGCGTTCATTGATTGTTCACTTCCATTCGCTGAATTGCGGAAGCGTCACTCATCTTCGGTCTGCTGCTGATCCTGATCATCCTGCTGGTCGTTCTGCTGGCTTTGCTGCTGAAGCGACTGGTTCTGCTGCTGAATGATTGTGCTTTGCTGCTGGGTGGCATTCTGCTTTCCACCGCCGATCTTGGTGACCGTGCTGGATGTTGCGGAATACTTGGCCGCAGGCTGCCCATAATCGTTGTCAATCGGCAGCTGTTTGCGTTCCGCATAAGCATTCATAAAGTCACGCCATGCCGGGGCCGCGATGGTGGAACCATCCCAGTAGCTGTGGTACTGGCCGTTGATAGCGATATTCGCAATCGGGTGGCCAACCGGGTTCTGCACGTCACCGACGAGCACGAATGTGGCGATCTGGTTCGGAATGAAACCACCTGTCGTAACTAGCTGATCCTCGTGGGTACCGGTCTTGGCGAAGGTCTTACGTCCATTGGCTAGCTGTGCCACACCGCCTGCGCCGTCAGGACGGACAACGCCTTGATTCATGGCCCAAGCAAGCGTTTGGATGATTTCCGGATCGACCGCCTGATGGCAGTTCGCGGAAGGCACCTTAATATCATTGCCGTCCACATCAGTCACCTGCTTCAGCGCGATCGGATCGCACTGCACGCCATTGGACGCATATACAGCGAAGATGCTTGCCATCGTCAGCGGGGACACGTTGACGTTGCCGACCATCATGGCAGGCACGAATGATGAGGTCTTGTCGAGCGTCTCACCGGTATTCGCATCATGATAGCCAAGTTCAGTTGCGGTATCGGCAATCTTGCACAAGCCGATGATGGATCCCATGGAAGCCTGCGTGGTGTTATGAGACCTTGCCAAAGCCAATGCCGGCGTTTCCGGGTTCACCGTTCCATTGGTTATTGCGTTGGTGACGTTCCACGTATCAGTGCCGCCGGTATAACGATCGCATGCGAACAACGAGGTCGAATACCTCGTGGACGTCTGCAGGTTCTCGTTGACGGAATGTCCCGCTTCCATCCATGCCACCAGATTGACAGGCTTCCACGACGAGCCGATGGAGAAGCCCATGCCGCCGCCGTCTTCTCGATCCACGGCATAGTTCATGGAATCCCTGGTCTGGTCGTTCTGCGCCGCTTCGGTGGCATCATACGTTCGATTCAGACCGAAGCCCAACACTTCTCCGGTACCCGGTTTGACGGACGCCATCACGATTTCCATGCCGGAGGAATCTTCCGGTGGGATGGTGTTGCGCGCGGTTTCGTTCAACAAGGTGTTGGCATCGATATCCAACGTGGTGACGATCTTCAGACCGCCCTCTTTCAGCAGTCTTTCCCTGTCCTCGCTGGTCTTGCCGAATTCCTTGGAATTCAAAATCTTATGCACCACGTAATCGCAGAAATAGCCCGCATCATAGTCCGCGGCCATGCAACCGGTGGAAATAGGCTGGACATCAAGCGTATCTGCGAGCGGAGTATTGACCGCCTCTTGATATTCCGCATCCGAAATATAGCCCTGCTCGTTCATCAGCTGCAGCACGATATTGCGTTGCTTCTCGGATTCCGGCTGGTTCGATTCGACGGAAGGATCGTAAGCGTTCGGATTCTTGGTGATTGCCGCGATGGTGGCGGACTGCACGATGTTCAGCTGATCTGCGGTGGTGTTGAAATACCGCTTCGCAGCCGCCTGCACACCATAGAGGCTATTGCCGCCAAACTGTGCGATATTGAGATACCCCTGCAAAATTTCAGGCTTGGAATACTGCTTTTCCATTTGCACGGAAATCAGCATTTCCCTCAATTTTCGTGCGATGGTATCTTCCGACGCATGGTATTGCGCGATCGGATCGTCATCCTGCTGCGCCTGCAGGATCAGCACGTTTTTGACATACTGCTGGGTAAGGGAGGAACCACCCTGATGGTCGCCCTTCATGTATGTTTGGACGAACGCGCGGAACACACCCTGCACATCAACGCCGCCGTGAGTGAAGAATCGTCTGTCTTCACGCGAGACCACGGCCTGCTGCATGTATTTGGAAATATTCTTCAACGGCACGACTTCACGATTCTGATCCCAGAATTCGGTGATTTTCGTGGTGCCATCGGAAGCGTACATGGTCGACTTCTGCGGCAGACTGGTCACATCAAAATCAATACCTTCGACCGACAGCGACGGAATAACCGCCTTGGCGACGCTGTTCGCGCCGAAAACCGCCGGTAGGAGGAACAAACTGGCGGCCACGCCGCCACCCACACTCAGCGTGATGTAGGCAATCACGAGTGCGAGCACACGTTGAACGGTCAAAGTCTTCTTTTCGGGCATGGTGCCCATTCTAAAGTGGTGGGTCTACTAATCAACCGGCCGATCGCAGCCATCACGGGTTTCTCACAAACAACCGTAAAACTTGAAAAACACTGGAAAACAGTCGAAAATTATCGTCTCGATCGCCGAATAAGCATACCCGGCTGGTAGATGATGATGGAACGGCCCTCACGCGCAATCCATCCACGGTTGGCGAAATCCATCAGCGCCTTGTTCACCGTCTCGCGCGACGAACCGACCAGCTGCGCCATTTCCTCCTGCGTCAGATCGTGCGGCACCTTCAACCCCGCCTCGACCGGCTCGCCGAAGCGTGACGCCAGATTCAGCAGCGTTTTCGCCAAACGTCCCGGCACGTCCATGAACACAAGCTCCGAAATGCGCTCGTTATTGTCACGCATGCGATGCGCGAGCACCTGAAGCATGTCGACGGCCACGCGCGGATGCTCGTCAAGCCATGCGAACAGGGCGTCATGCTCAAGCCATACGACTTTCGTGTCACTGGTCATGGCCACGGCGGACGCTGTGCGCGGTCCACCATGCGGATCGAACACCGGAATCTCACCCAGCACCTCGCCGTACGCATGAATGCTCAACAACTGCACACGCCTGTCGGACGATTGCCGGATCAGTTTGACGCGCCCGCGTTCCAGCAGATACATGCGATGATCGGTGTCGCCTTCGCGGAAAATATAGCCGCCCTTGCTGTATTCGGCATGCTGCAGATGCGGCAGCAGTTCCTCCGCCTCTTCGGAAGAAACCTGCTTGAACAACGCGGTGTGCAGCAACGTCGCGCTTTCGCCACTGGGTCCACTATTGGTCTCGTTTGGCGTAGCCATTTGTCACACCTCCGTTCATAGGCACATCCTCTGGGCACGCCGCCAGGCGTGTTGCCGGGCGCGCTGCCGCGGCTTCGAAAGCTTGGCGCGATTCCACATGCCCTCACGGAACACAAGCTTTCGTAACGTTCTCATTGACCTTGACATCAGAGCGGCTTCGACCATCGGGCTACATTGTAACTCGCCTGGCGGCGTCGAGCAGCCGTTCAACCACGTCTTCACGACTCATGCCCGTCTGCGAGCGCATTGGATCGACTCGTTTTACCGCTGATTTCACCGCTTTGTCCGACATTTTCTCACGTGAGGTGTTCAATACCCGCCCCATTTTTTCCGCGTCGATATCGTAGGCGAGGGTCACGTGGTGCAGTATGGCGCCAGGCCCTCCCTCTACTGGTGTGAATCGGCGTTGTGCGGCTCCGCCGAGTTTGCCGTATTGCGTGGCGATGTCGTTGAGTCCGGAGAATCGTACGTCGAGCCCGAGTTCCTTAAGCGCGCGCACCAGCCAGAAATCGCAGAGCCGGTATGATTCCTCGATGCTTATGCCTTGGGTGAAATCGAACGGCGCGTACAACGAGTAGGTGATGGTATTGCCCGGTTCGATGAACATCGCCCCGCCGCCGGTGCAACGTCGGACCACGGTGAATCCTTCCTTCTGCGCGACCGCCGTATTGACTTCGTCTTCGAGCGACTGGAATTTGCCGATGACCACGGCCGGAGCGGCCCATTCCCAGATACGCAGCGTGGGTTCGCGTTTGCCTGCCGCCACTTCGCGCGCCCATGCGATGTCGGTTTCCATTTGTTCGTTCGGGTCGCGCGGCTTGTCGTGGATGACGGTCGGTTTCAGGGCCCGCCAGCGTTCCAGATATTCCTCTTGTGTCAGCGCATTATGCATTCCCGGTTGTTCCTCGGAATATTGTTTCGTGGACCGCGCGATATTTCCGTTGCCCGTTGCATCTTCCGCATTGCGCGATTCACTGCTTGTGATTGCGCGGAGAAAAGCGATGGCAATGCCTTCTGCCGTCATACCCACCAATCGCACGTTCGGATAGTTCGCGGTAATCGCTTGCAATCGTCGCGTAATGTCGCGTGTGGGCGCGCCTCGCTGGCTTTGCAGCAAGTTTTCCCAATCCTGCAATAGTCGGCGGGAATCCTTGTCATCGCCGTCAAGAAAGAAATCGCCGTCGATCCGACATTGTTCCACGGATTGGATGGAACTTGCACATTCGCGGAAATATGCTGGAATGTCATCAGAAAGCCGGACGGAAACCCCTACGAGTTTGCCGCCCGGCTGCTTATACAGGCCTCTGCCCATCAATCTTGGAGTTCTTGGCCGTGCCCATCGCGGTGCCAGTTGGACCCGTAGCTGGAGCACAGGATGAGGACGGCTTCGATCAGAGCCCAGATTCCGGAAATGATCGGTCCGATGAGGATGATCCATCCGATCAGGGTCAGCAACAGCTGAGCCACGGCCTTGCCGGTATATCCCAGATAGAAGTTGTGCACGCCGAGGGTGCCGAGGAACAGGCCGAGCAGGCCGGCGACGATCTTCGACTTCTGCGCGTAGCCATAGCCGGGCTGCTGTTGGGTCGCCTGATAGTAGGTCTGCTGCGCGTAGGTTGGTGGCTGATTGTATGCGGACTGCGTGTATTGGGGCTGAGTCGGCTCCTGATAATAGGGGGTCTGCGCCGATTGTGCGTAATCCGTAGGTCCGTACGTCGGCTGGCCGTAGATGGGCTGTGCAGGTTGCGCAGGCTGAGTCGGCTGCCCGTAAGCGGGAGCGGCCGAGCCATATGCGGGGACGGACGAACCGTAAGCAGCCGACTGACCATATGGCTGACCATTGCCATACGTACCGCCGGGGATGTTGTTGCCCTGCGTACCCGGGGCATATCCCTGCACGGGCTGCTGCGATGCGTACGGGTTGGGATTGTGCGGCTGTGATGCAGGCTGATTGTAGCCATCCTGCGACTGCCTGTAATCGGCTTGAGTTGAATCGTTCGTCGCGAAATACTCGTCTTGGCCGGAACCGTTGTAATCGGCATTGTTGTCACTCATGGTTTCAACAATATCCCATAATTTGCCTTGTTGCTTTCATCCACCCTGAAAGCAATCCCTGAAATCCCCCTGAATATGCGAGACGCCTGTCGAATTCAAGCATGAACTCGATTTCGACAGGCGTCTCAACAGGCGAACATATCCGGCGCAATCATGCGTTCCGGATCATATGTCACATGCGTGCCAGAATGTCGCGTCCGACCTCGTCGGTGGAGCGTGTAGCGGATCCCAGCTCTTCGATGTCCGCTTCGACGGCCGCATCGATCTTGGCCGCGGCGTCGTCGAAACCGAGGTGGCGCAGCAGCATGGCCGCAGAAAGGATCGCGGCGGTCGGATTGGCCTTGTTCTGGCCTGCGATATCCGGTGCGGAACCGTGAATCGGCTCGAACATGGACGGGTATTCGTTGGAAGCGTTGATGCATCCGGAAGCGGAGTATCCGACACCGCCGACCACGGCACCTGCCTCGTCGGTGATGATGTCGCCGAACAGGTTGTCAGTGAGGATCACGTCGAAGCGGGACGGATTCGACACCATGAAAATGGTGGTCGCATCGATATGCAGATAGTCGTGGGAAACTTCCGGATATTCCTCGGCGACCTTATCGACGATGCGCTGCCACATGTCTCCGGCGTTGACGAGCACGTTCTTCTTGTGCACGAGGGTCACATGCTTCCTGCGCTTCATGGCCAGCTGGAAGGCGTAACGCACCACACGTTCCACGCCGTAGGCGGTGTTGATGGAAACTTCGGTGGCCACCTCGTTCGGGGTGCCGCGGCGAACCGCTCCGCCGGCGCCGCAGTACAGGCCTTCGGTGCCTTCACGCACCACGACGAAGTCGATATCACCCGGGTTGGCGAGCGGGGAGGTCACGCCCTTGTACAGCTTGGACGGACGCAGGTTGACGTACTGGTCGAGATCGAAACGGAGCTTGAGCAGCAGGCCACGTTCGAGAATGCCGGCCTTGATACGCGGATCGCCGACTGCGCCCAACAGGATCGCGTCGGTCTTCTTGATGCGTTCCTCTTCCTCTTCCGGAAGAATCGCACCGTCACGCAGGTAACGTTCGGCGCCAAGATCGAAATTCTCGTAATCGAATTCGGCAACGCCCTCGGCCGCCTTCTCCAGAGCCTTCTGAGCCCACGGAGTCACTTCCTTGCCAATGCCATCGCCCGGAATGACGGCGATGGTGTACTTCTTTGCAGAATCACTCATAGCACGCGACTCTAGTCAACGAATCAGCACGTGGACGCGTAACGCTCAACTAATGGACACTCCATGCCGCTTTCCTGTACGAAACACACGAAAAGCATGAATCATACGAATCTCACAAATCGCACAGCCTAATCAGCTGGTAATACCCATCACGCCAAGGCACCAAGCATTCTCATAGGAAATCTCCTCCCACTGCTTGTACCTTCCAGACGTACCCCCATGACCAGCCTCAACCTCAATCTTCGCCACGGCATCCACGCCCGCACGCTGCAGTCGGGCCAACCATTTCATCGGCTCCACATACAGCACACGAGTGTCATTCATCGACGTGGTAATGAAAATCTTGGGAAAAACCGCAACCCGCGCATCATTTGCATCAGACGGCGCATTCTCATACGGCGTATATTCCTTCATATACCGATACACGTCCGCATTATGCAGCGGATCGCCCCACTCATCCCACTCCGTAACCGTCAACGGCAACGACGGATCAAGAATCGATGTCAACGCATCCACAAAAGGCACATCCGCCTCAACGCCCGCGAAACATTCGGGAGCCATATTCGCCACGGTACCCATCAACAGGCCACCGGCGGAACCGCCATCGGCCACCGTGCGAGCAGGCGACGCCAAACCGGCACGCTGCAACGCACGCACGGCATCAACGAAATCCTCAAACGAATGCTTCTTATTGAGCAAATGCCCCTGCTCATACCAAGCACGACCCATCTCACCGCCGCCGCGAATGTGCGGCACCGCATAAAGCACACCACGATCAAGCATGCTGATGCGAGACACCGAGAATCCCGGATCCGAACTGATCTCATACGCGCCATACCCGGTAACGAACATCGCCGAATCACACGCAGGCACATCCCTGCGCCACACCAAGGAAACAGGAATGCGCTCGCCATCGCGGGCGGTAACCCACACCCTGCGCTCCATGTATTCGCGCGGTTCAAATCCACCAAGCACCGTGGCACGCCTCAACAGGCGATCCTCGCCGGTCGCCGGATCGATATCATGCAGTTCGCCGGGACGCGTGTAACTGGAGAACGAGTAGCGCATGCGGGGCGCATCATACGAAGGATTGCCTCCCACACCAATCGAATACAAGCGCCGGGTCTCCCCCGGCATCGCATCGGCGGTCGCGCCATCCGATGAGGTCATCGCCTTGCGGGAAACCCCATGCACGGCCGACCCCTCGCCTTGCGCGGCGGCCAATTGGTCGAGCGCGCCCCACACTTCGGCACGTTCCTCGTTGATCTCGTCCACCGACTCGTCGACATCCCAATCGTCTTCCAACGCGTGGGGAACCAGCTCGGTAAACTTCCATGGACGCCCCGCAAGAAAATCCTCCGCAGCGGCATCCTTCGTCATCACCGCAATATGCGTCAGGCTTTCCGCCCGGTACTGCAGCGCCACATAATGCCGGTGAATCGAGATCCCCTCAATGCCAAGACCATGCGCGCCCTGCAAAATGGCTGGATTGCAGGGATTGGAATACGGTGTGCCGATCGGCATCTCAGAAGCGCCCGGTTCGACCTCGTCGCCATGCTCGCATCCGTACGGCGAACCGACGGCCACACGCACGCCCTCACCCAAACGGTACGGGGGCTCATGGGAGCGCATGTCGATCACATCGATTTCGAAATTCGGGTTCAACGCATTGTGATAGACCACGGCGAGCGGAATATCCTCACCGCACTCGCCGGCACCTTCGAAACGGCTGAAACTCACGTCGTATTCCACGTCCTGCTCGCGCGGAATGAACGCGCGGAATTCGCCTTCCGGATCGTCGGTGGAAAGCAGCAGCACTTCGGTGGTAGTCTTCGACCCGGTGCCGATCACCAGATTGCGTTCGTCGAACGACAGGCCGATGCCAACCCAGAATCGTTCGTCCTGTTCGCGGTACACCTCCACATCGTCGACGATGGGAGTGCCGACGCGGTGCCTCATCACCGCGTATGGACGCCACGCGTCGTCGAGCTTCACATAGAACACCCATTGCGCGTCCGGTGTGAAGCAGGCGCCACCGATGCCCTTGAACACTTCCGGCAGTTCCTTGCCGGTTTCCAAGCTGCGGATGCGGAAATCGTAACGTTCGTCGCCGCTGGTGTCGGTGCCGTACAGCATCCAACGTCCGTCTTTGGAAATATCCATGCCGCCGATACGGAAGAAATCATGGCCTTGCGCTTCGGCATTGGTGTCGAACACCACTTGTTCGCCGTCGATGGGCACGCCGATTTCAATGGTTGGCGGATCCCAATCGTCTGCGCCTCGAATAGGCACACGGCATTGCACCGCATACTGCTGGCCCTCCTGGGTGCGTACGAAATACCAGTAGCCATCCATGCGTGTCGGCACGGACATGTCGTTTTCCTGAACGTGCGACTTGAGCTCGTCGAACAGTGTGGAGCGTAGGGTTTTCAACGGTTCCATACGCTGCTCGCAATACCGGTTCTGCGCGGCGACGTAATCCTGCACGTCATGCGATTCCTTGTCGCGCAGCCATTCGTACTCGTCGATGAAGGTGTCGCCGTGGAATACGCGCTCCTTCGGCACACGCTTCGCGATCGGCATCCCGCATTTGTCTTGCACGCTTTCGTCGCTTTCTCGCGCGCCCGTTGCGCCCTGTTCACCCCGAAAATCAGTCATGCACGCGATTATACCGGCATTGCATTCCCAATCCCACGCGGCACGTACCCCCTGCTCCGGGCGTACGAAAAAGTCAGACGCCCATCTGTTGTTTCAGGAACGGCAGCATGGTTTTCATCAGATTCGAGCCGGTCGTTCCCGTGAATACCGGGACATCGGTGACCGGGATCGGCTGCGTGACCGCACGCCCCGCAACGGTGCCGAGATTGCCGGCGACTTCGCGTGGAGACAACTGCCGGATGCCGATCGCCAGCACACGCCCTGGGTATCGGCGTGCGATCGTGGCGTACGTGGTCGGATCCTTCTGCCCGTCATCGCCGATCAGAATGAACTTCATATCAGGAAAATCAGCCATCAATTGTTCGGCATATTCGAGTTTGTGCTGCACTCCGGAAGGAATGAACGTTTTCGGGCGAGGATCGAGGTCGCGCAATAGCAGCGGACCTTCCGGAAAACCATGGTTGGCGATGAAATGCCGGATCGAGCTTTCCACATTCCATGGCGATGTCGACAGGTAGAAGAACGGCGCGTCCGGGAACATGTCCGCAATGCGGTTGAACAGCAGGTTCATGCCCGCAACCGGCATTTTCTTCTTTGGATCGAGCAGCAGCAGATTGTAGGCGGCTTTCATCAGGCTTGGCGCCTGCGTGACCATGATGGTGTCGTCCACGTCGGAGATCACGCCGACTTTCGTACCGCTGGGAATGGTGAACAGGTTGGCTGTGACCGGTTTGCGGCTGCGTACCTTGTATGACACGTCGTGCACGCCCGGTTCGAGCGAATGTTCGGCCACGAGATCGAGATATCCTGCGGAATCGGAGGCTGCGAATTCACTAGAGACATTGCGCTGCGCGTCCACTTCGTCGTGCACTTCGGACGCGCCCACCTGCACGGTTTCGAGGGGCACGCCGTCGATGGCGATGCGCACCTTCGTATGCGGCGAGGGGATGGTGAGCATGGCACGGATGCCACGGGTCAGACGGCCCGCCTGACGTTTGAAGGGCCCGTACACGGTTCGGCAGATCAGTCGAGAGTAATGTTCGGTGCCGTAGCCGACATATGGTTCCACGCGCGGATACCAGTTGAGATTGAGCACCATGCTTGTTGAGAACGTCACCCACTTGTTGAACGCTCTGGTAATGGTGCGGCGGAACAGTCGTGTCAGCGGAGGCTTGACTTCGATGCGTTCGTGTTTCGAAGCCGCGTCGAAGGTGGTGACCACCTTGCGTGCGGGAATGGGCACGGTCGGCATGTCATCTTCGGATATGGAATCCAGTTCACGCTGGGGCAACGGCTGCGGTTCGGTCATAACCCCACTATAAAGGCGATTATTGAATTACCTGGTACCCCAGCGTGAAAATCAGGGATTTTTCAGGGAATACCGATGATTTCCCATCCAATTTCCCGAATCGTGCCGTTCACTGAACCACGATGTTGGCGTATTCCTCGGAGGAAAGCAGTCCCGGCTCGTCATCCTCAAGTTCGATTTTGAAAATCCAGCCTTCGCCATACGGGTCACCCGTTACGATGCTTGGATCGTCGGCGGCCTCGTTGTTCACATAGCGAATCACGCCGGCCACCGGAGTGACCAGCGGCGTGACCGCCTTGGAGGATTCCAGTTCCGCCACCTCGTCGCCCGCCTGCACTTCGGTGCCGACTTCCGGCAGATCGATGTACACGAGTTCGCCAAGCTGGTCGGCCGCATATTCGGTGATACCCACCATGGCCGGCTCGGTGGAAGCATCCACCCACACATGCTCGTCGGAATATTCAAGATGCTCAGGCACATCCAGATTCGGCTTGTTATCGTTTTCTTCGCTCATGAAAGCTCATTCTACGTCAATCGTATGTATTTCCCTAGAGCAGTGCCGAAACTTGTTACGGGAGGTCGTGGCCGAGCCATTCTTCGATCATGTAGCGGGCGATGGTGGCCTTTCCGGGAGCTTCCATACGCCCTGCCACCAACTCGTTCATGTATTCGTCGCGGGTCACCCAACGCGCCTGCAGGGTCTCGTCGCCGTCCACGCGCACGTCGGTGGTGTTGGCCACGCCTTTGAACGCCATCATGAGCGATGCGGGGAACGGCCATGGCTGCGATCCCAAGTATTTGAGTTCGCCGATATCTATGCCGACTTCCTCTTTGGCTTCGCGCCGGCAGGCATGCTCCAGGTTTTCTCCGGCTTCCACGAAGCCGGCCGATACGGAGTACAGTCCGGTGTTGCGCCATGCGCTGTTGTGTTGCAACAGCAGACGGTCCTCATGGTCCACGATCGCCGTGATGACGGCCGGTTCCACTCTGGGGAACAGCAGTCGCTTGCCGTCCGCTTCGCTGGTGCAGCGTTGCGCCCATCCTCCCAACGCCGGTTCGGTCGGAGCGCCGCATGTGGGGCAATGACGTTGGCGCGCATGCCATACGCCCAGCGAGATCGCCGTCGTGGCCTGGCCTGCTTCGCGCGCGCTGGCATGCGGTGCGAATCCGCGCAGATCGACCCAGTCGAATCGTTCCGCAGCGCTTTCCAGCAACGATTTCGACGTTTTCGCTTCCGGTTCGTGCTGTTCGCCGAACGCATCGTCCGCGCCCATATGCTCGCTGCTTGCGGCCACCGTCTCCGCGGCTTTCACGCGAGACACGTCAACGGCGACCACGTGTTCGTCGCGTTTGCCGCCATACGATCCAAGGAATATGGCGAGCGCCGTCGGATGCGTGTGCAGTTCCGCCGCCACGTAGGCGCCGGGCAATTGCGCGAGACGCATATGCACGTTGGCGTAGTCCGCGATGGCTCCCTGTCCGCGCGGCACCGCCACCATGCCGTCTTTGACGAGAATGACCTTCGTGGCCGGCTCCAGCAGCGCCGTGTCGAACAGGTCGGGTTCGCCGCGTCTCGAAACCTCATAGTCGATGTCGCCTTGCGCAAGTGGCAGGAACGGCAGTGCCTGAGTCAGCGCCAATGGTGAGAACACGCTCATCGCTTGCTTCTTTCCTTGAATACGATTGATAGAGCGGATATTTTTTCTCTATTCCGTATTTTCTTTTCTATTTTTTTATATCTTTTTTGTATTTCTGATTGCGATATTGACGGCAGCGGCGGAAAATACCGGCTACTGCACCCTGCGCACCAGCGCGAGCAGCGCGTCGGCAACCGCCTGCGGATGCTCGTATGCGCTGAAATGCCCGCAATCGAATACCACCGTCATATCCGCGCTCGTGCCTGTCATCGCATCGGCGATCGGCGTCATCACGCTCGGCGGGCTCGACGGATCCTTGTCGCCGCAGATCACCGCAACCGGTGCTGTAATCGCAGGCAACACATCGTTCAGATCCGGGCGCCCAGCCGCCATGCGCTCACGCCATGCGATGCCTTCGGCAGGCTGTTCGTTGATCCACGTCGTGAACTGTTCACGGTAGGCGGCCGACTGTTTGATGGTGGAATCCTCAGGTGTGGATGCCGCAAATCCCATCACCGGCTCATGCGTGCCCGTCGATTCGCATGCTTCGGCGATCGCGATGCGCTTCGCGCGCATCTGCGCGGAATCCGCCGCGGCCTTCGTGTCGCATAAGGCCAACGCGGCAACAGCTTCGGGGTGCAGACGCTGAATGTCGAGAATCAGATAGCCGCCCATCGAAAGGCCCGCCCAAATCGCCTTGTCGTAACCGGCCGCATGCAACATCGCGACATAGGCGTCGGCCATATGGTCCAAACCGTTCGGGAAAGCGCCGTCCGCATCTTTGCCGCCACTGGTCTCATCGGAAGGAATCGGCCCTTCTCCCGCACCGGGCATGTCGGGACCCCAGATCGGGAACCGTTTCATACCATGTTCCACAGCGGCCGCCTCCAACGCCTCCGCACATTCGTCCCACATGCGGTGGTCCACGGGGAACCCGTGCACCAGCACCACGGGAAGTCCCTCGCCCTCGCAATACACGTTATTATGTAATTCGATCGTCATCGTCTCACTCCGTTCCTCTCCCCTATATTGCCTATATATCTATCGCTTACGCTGCCTGCATTCGCAAGCTGCCACGCGCTTTCCTGGCGCCCACGGCCGACCGTTTTCGACGTCAACCATAAGCCTGTCGGCTACCTGCCGGCCCAAGCGATCGCCTGACGCACAATCGTGCCGTATCCGTTGCTCATCTGGTTTATGAAAGTGTCGAGGATCTCGCTGTTCGTGTTGACCCATTCCACGTCGAGCGTCTCGTCCTGCGGCTTGCAATCGCCCGCGATCGGCACTACATAGCACAATGCGATCGCATGCTGGCGGGAATCGAAATAATCGGATAGTCCCGGCGTCGGGAAAAACTCGGCCACGGTGAATGGCTGCAGGCTCACTGGCAACTGCGGCAACGCGATATCTCCCAAATCCTTGGCGATATTGCGCGCCACGGCCTCACGCAACGATTCGTGGTAGAGCACGCGGCCGGCGATCAGCGTTCGTTCGATGCTGCCGTCGTCAGACACACGAAGCAGTGATCCGACCTGTGAGACACGTCCCAGATCATCGGTGCGCACCGGCACCACAAGCACGTACGGAATCGGCATTTCACCTCGCATACGGTTGATTTCGCCGGAAGCAAGCCATCCTGGAGGGTTTCCTATTCCGCGGATGAAATCCTCCGGCGTGATGTCGTCGAATTCTCCGCGACGGCGGCCTGCATCGAAATCGCCCTCGTCGGGCACTTCATCATTCATCACTGGCATAGTCCCATTATCACGCATCTTGTGTGAATTGGCTGGAAAAGCGTGCGATGGAAGACGATTCCTCTGATAGCGGATCTTGCGCATGCCGGGAATGCGTCGGGTTGGGGCACGGTTATATACTCCAAAGCAATCGCATACGAGGGGTGCAGCCCGTCACGCGCGTCGATGGAACGAACAGCAAGGAGCAATCATGGCAACGCATGCAGTCACTTCCGAGGATTTCAATCAGATTGTGGAATCCAACGATCTGGTATTCGTGGATTTTTGGGCGACCTGGTGCGGTCCGTGCCGCGCATTCGGTCCGACGTTCGAAAAGGCGAGCGAAGCGAATCCCGACGTTTATTTCGCCAAGGTCGATATCGACCAGAATCCGGATCTCGCTTCCGCGGCCAAGGTGCAGGCCGTGCCGACGTTGATGGTGGTCAAGAACCAGCAGATCGTGTTCCAGCAGGCCGGTGCGTTACGTGCGTCGGATCTGGACGATCTGATCGCGCAGGCCAAGGCGTTGGATGTCAACGCGGCCGCTGCCGAAGAGGCTGAGGCGCAGGCGGAGTAGGCTGAAAATTACAACGATTTCAAAGGTGTCGTTCGATGGTAAACATCAACGGCACTTTTTGTTTTGCCCGCCTATTGCGTACGCTTGCTTCGCCCACCTGTTACATATGCGCCCGCTCGGTTTCCATGGCGTGAGGTAAACTGGCTTGTTAGATGTGCGCTTTCCGGCGAAGCCTCGTGTGGCAGCGCACCGCATGCCGAGCATGCGTGAATTCGCCGAGGATCTGAACGCGCGTTTAGGAGCAGAATGGCTAACCACAGCAAGCACGCCCAATCGTCTACCTTCACCATGCCGAGCAAGTCCTCGCTGGTGAAGATCGCCGCAACGGTTGCGGCGGTGGGCCTGTTGGCTACCGGCGGCATTGTGTCGCGCAATCTTTACACATCCGCGGAGCAGAATACGGCCAATCAGGTCACGGCTTTCTCCGTCACCGATTCCGCGGAGGCGTCCCGTGGCAATGCCCGCGAGCTGCTTAATGGAGACACCTCGTACGTCACCGTGAAAATCAACGGCAAGTCACGCGTGGTGCCCGGCACCAATTTCACCGACGTGAAGTCCGTGCTCGACGCGGGAGACATCACGCTCGAACCGGAAGACACGGTCTCCCCTTCGCTCACCACCAAGGTGGATGAGAAGACCGTGATCACCATTCAGCGTGCCGGCGCGAGCGTTGAGGTTTCCGACACCGCCATCGGTTTCAATGTCGTCAAGAAGGAAACCTCAAGCCTGCCGGAGGGCCAGGAGAAGGTTGAGACGGAGGGCGAAGAGGGCGTGATGGAAACCACGAACCTCGTGACCAAGTCCGGCGACACCGTGGTCTCCTCCAATATGATCAGCTCGTATGTGAAGAAGGCTCCGGTCGACAAGGTCGTTCTCGTCGGCACCGGCTCCACTTCGTCGTCGTCCTCCAGCGCTTCCGCGTCGATCGGCACCACTGTGCCGGCGGGCGAAATGCAGCAGTGGGCTCACGATTATCTGCTGTCGAACGGCTACACCGAAGCCGATTTCACCGCCACCGTATACATCATCACCCACGAGTCCGGCTGGAGCGTCACCGCAACGAATCCGAGTTCGGGCGCCTATGGTCTGCCCCAGGCGTTGCCTGGCAGCAAGATGGTGAGCGAGGGCGCCGATTGGGCTACCAATTACCAGACCCAGCTCAAGTGGTTCTGGGGCTATTGCGCACAGCGTTACGGTTCCATTCAGGGAGCCTATTCGTACTGGCTTGCCAACCACTGCTACTGATATGCGTCGCCATCTGATCTCAAGCAAGCTCGTATTGAAAGTTTATGCTGACTGGTGATTGATATTTAATTTTCGTAATTCAACGCATATAGTTTGAGCCTTGTAATATTTGAAGATATTACGAGGCTCAAACTATATTGTGATTCGATATATCACTAAGATACTATCGGTTTCACAGGGCGTTGTTGGCGCCGATCACCGTAGCTTCCTTGACGTCGTCGATCTTCCTGCGCTTGCGGCCGCCATGGCCGGCCTTCGGACCGCGCTTGCCGACGGTGCCGCTACGAACCCCGTTCTTGGCGTCGAAGAGGATCACGCGCTCATCGCTGTGATATTCACCTTCCAAAGCAAAGTAGGCGATCTTGTCTGCAGGCACTTCCGGGAAAGTGAAGAACTTCTGCGTTGCAACAAGCAGGTCAAGATTGCGAGTGGTCACGGAAGCCGGACGATCAGCGTTCGGATTGTTGAACTGAACCGCGAAATCGTCGTTCTCGTCGCACACCTGGATTGCGAACTTGCCACGCTCGTAATTCACCAGCAGCTTGACGAATTCCGGACGACCGAGCACTTCGGAAACACCCTTGGAAAAACGAACGGATTCAAGCATGACCGTCATGGTCAACTTGCCACCCGTTCTTTCGCCAACTTCTTTGAAACCATCAAGAACGGACATGTAAATCCTTCCTTTATTGTAAATAACTACATGAAATACTGTACCTCATTGTTAAGAATAAAACGAATCGAATCTTAGGGAATATATATTCGTATCTTTAAGAACACAACATAATACGAAAAACACAATGAGGCCATCTCACGCAACCACTTTTGTAATCATTTTCATTTTTAAAATATTTTCCCAGCAACAGTTTTCATTGGAATTTCACCATTTCTTGGTACTTTCTACACTCCAATTGAAAAGGAACATACACTACACGGTTACAGCATCGCAAACACAATCAAAGAAGATGGAACCCCGCCGCAAAGCAGGATTCCGACATTGTTAACAGCGTGGCGGAATCCTTGAGTAATGTGGCGGAAAAGTCGCTGCACGCTTCCAACAAAGAGTCGCCGGTGAAGCTTTCCATGGTGCAGCGCGCCGCGTAGCCCGTAGCCCCTAGCTCCCCGAAAGCGGCATTGTATCTGGCTGTGACATAACTGTGAAGCGCGATCTGAAGGAAATCTCCGTTCAGCTCGACAACCTCAACATTCCGGTGATGGGCTTCGTGTTCAACTTCGCGAAGGAACGCAAGGTCTCCTCGAACGGCAACTACCATTACTATTACGACGAGGGCGGCAAGAAGAGCCAAAGGAGCCGAAAGAAGAGTAAGCACAAAAACTGACCCAATCTCAACAAAATAATCGCCTCCCTTTTACTAGAAAGGGAGGCGATTTTTCGAGTTTATGCAACGCAATGCGCAGCTTAGTAGGAACCGGTACCGCGGAAGACTACGAGCACGGTCTTCGCAAGAATCGCGAGATCTCCAGCGATGGACCAATTCTCGATGTACGAAACGTCCAAATACTCGCTCTGCTCCTGCGAAAGATCCGAACGACCGGAAACCTGCCACGGACCAGTAATACCGGGCTTCACCAGCAAACGCGTGGAATACAGGGAGCCATAGCGGGCAACCTCGTCAGGCAACGCCGGACGAGGCCCAACCAAAGACATATCGCCCTTCAACACGTTAAAGAACTGAGGGAACTCATCCAACGAAGTCTTACGAATAAAATGGCCAATCTTCGTAATACGTGGATCATCCTTCATTTTGAAGATAAAACGATCGCTCTGGCCATTCTCTTCCGCAAGCTTCTTCTTCAACTCTTCTGCATTGGTAACCATGGAACGGAACTTGTACATGGTAAACGGCTTACCATGTAACCCGACACGCTGCTGAGAGAAAAACACCGGACCACCATCATCGAATTTGATGGCAATAGCCACACCGAGCATAATCGGCGAAGAAATCAACAACGCGCAAGCCGAACCTATGATATCGACGACACGTTTCACCACAGCAGTAGCAGTAGTGTATTGCGGCAGACTCGCCAACAACACCGGCTGCTCAGCCGTATTACGCAAATATAGGCGGTGACCGCTCACATCAGCCAAAGACACGGCCAACGCAAGCTCCATGCCCAAAGATTCCACTGCAAGAGAGATACCATGCAGCATTTCGGAATCACGAGACAGCACGTCGGCAACATACACTTCTTGAGCGCAAAGACTTTCGCACGTGCGGGGGAACGCGGAATTAAGCGGAATCACCTTCAGCTTGTCGGCACCTTCAATGGAAGGATCCGGCTCGAACGAAGTGACCACATACGCATCTTTCTTTCTGCCGTCAGCTTCGATCGGGCATACTGCGACCGGCGAATACCCCCAATTGGAATAATCCTGCATGGTACGCAACGCACGGTTAATGCCGTCGGAAGAACCAATCACCACGGTCTTATACTTGCAAGAACCTTTTTTGCGGCTGCGATGCAACCACTGACGCATCTGCCAACGGGCGATCACTTCCAGGAGGAACGCGATGATCGGGGCAACGATAAGTGCCGTTCGTGGAAGCGCAAGTTTGAAAATAAACGCAATCGAGCAATACGTAATAATAGTGAGCAGCGAAGCGTTGATGATCTTCGCGTACAGCTCATAGCCCTCCGCCATCACATGCCTATGGTATGCACCGACGATTGTAAGGCTCAATACCCAAATGGCACTGAAGCAAACAAGAAATAGCCCAAATGGCATGACGCTACCGATGGCTTCATATGCAGAATTGTTTGCCCACAGGCTGAACGCGAGAGAAACCAGCATGACGGCAAGGTCGACCATTACCAGACAGGCAACGAACGAATACCTCCACCCCGGAACGACCTGCTTCTTGGCCCTCTTGCGGCTACGCCCGTCCCCATCAACGGGAAACGGCGTGTTCGAGAATGTCATCGGTTCAAACTGCGAAACGTTTTGAGCTTGATCCTGAACATGCGCCCGCTGCTTATGCCATGCGTTGGAGGAAACAATATGTATTTCCTCCGTCTTTGGCGTTGAATCCGAATCGCAGGAGTTCCCTCGCATGTTCAATCCCTTCAGTCTGGCTCTTACACTCCATCCTTCTAGGGCAGATTACACCCACCCCCCCCCGAGTAACATCCACCACCCTAGAATGGCATAGAAGGGTGATGGATGTCGGTACTCCCAGAATCAACTGCGGAGGAGGATTTCCTCCAAGGCGCCGATCACCGCATCGGGCATGCCGGAGGTGACAAACAGCTCGTTGCTGAAACGGGGCGCGGTATCGAAGGTGCGCAGAGCCCCGAGCGCACGCACTCCTTGCTCACGAATCGCCTGCATCGCATGCTCTTTGGAAATGTACGGCATTTGCGCATGCAAGAGCACGTCAAGCACGTCCTGTTCGACTGAATTCTCAGCAATCTGCAGTCCGTCTGCAATCGTGACGTTCAAGCATGCAGTAGACGGCACGTCGCGCACAACGACCGACAGACTCAACGTCTGCTGATCGTATGTAATTTCTGCAGTATTGCAAGCTTTACCGCCAATTTCGATACGAACGTTCTGCGTGTCTGGCTGTGCAACTCCACGGAACACAATCTCCCAGTTACGCTGTGCCGGAATGGCTTCAGCACAGCCTTCCACCGGACTGATGGTGAACTGCGTGGCATTGTCCGTATTCTTCCAGTCAAGGCTCATGCGCGTATCGGCAACATGAGTTTGGCCATCGCAAGACTCGGCAGATGCAGAACCGGAAGCAGCAGAGGCCACAGAACCATCGTCTTCCTTGAGTGTGAACGAACCGTTCGCACCGGGGAACACCAGCACCTGCAGGGACTCCGGATTGCCCAGATCATTCACCTTATTGCCCTCGCCAAGCTGCTGCAACGGCACGATACCGCCAGCCTTGGCAAACACCGGCATACGGTCGATCGCACGCCACACTTCCAAACGACGCCCGGACTTCCCTGCCGAAACGTAACGGCGACCGTCGAAGAAGTCATACCATTCGCCTTGCGGCAGCCATGCTTCCGTGCTACCCAGCTGCGCGGAATCGTCATTATCAGAAACAATTGGTGCAACCAGCAGCTCAGTGCCGAAACGGAATTCGTCCGGCACCTCGTACGCCTGCGGATTGTTCGGATCCGCCCAATACATCGGCTCCACCAATGGCATGCCCTCAAACGCGGCGCGATAGTTCATGGTGTACAGGTACGGCAGCATCATATGGCGCAGTCGCAGCGAACCCACCATGGAATCGCGCACTTCCGCGGAGAAGTTCCACGGCTCCTTGCCCATGAACTGCGAATTGCTGGAATGCAGGCGATTGATCGGGCTGAACGTGCCAAGCTGGTACCAACGGGCTTCCAAATGCTCGTTACGATAGCCACACATATGACCGCCAATATCGTGACTCCACCATCCGTAGCCGATATTCGACGCGGTAGCAGTGAAATACGGCTGGAACTGCAAGGATTCCCACGTAACAATGGTGTCTCCCGAGAAGCCGACCGGATAGCGGTGCGAACCCGGGCCAGCATACCGCGAGAAGGTGAGCGGCCAACGGTTGTTGCGTTCCGTGCAACTCACGTTACGTTTGGATTGCTCGACATGCATTTCATGCTCATCTCGAGCGCCCGGCTCGGCGCACTTTTCGCATTCGCAGTTCTCATTTACATTGCGTTCGGAAGAAGTCTCGTAGCGCCCGGAATCCAGGTAGTGCAAGTGGTTGAGCACCCACAGCGGGTCGAGTCCCGGCTGGCGGGTCACGCCGCCCTGCTGCCAGTCGAGCCACCAGAAGTCAACGCCTTCGGCTTCCATACGATGATGCATGTCGAAGTAGGCGCTTACGAAATCCGGATTCGTGAGGTCGAATTCCACTGCCTCTTCGGTTGCGGGATCGATGCCGACGCGCTTGGCCACCGCCTCATAGTCGTCTTCGAACGCGCGCACGCCGTCTCGCGGATGCACGTTCAACGTGGCTTTCAGGCCGCGCTCGTGCAAGTCGCGCAAGAACGCCTTATGGTCCGGGAACAGCTGCTTATCCCACGAATAGCCGGTCCAACCGGAACCGTATTTCGGATCGACATCGTCCACGCGGTGCCAGTCCATGTCGATCACGGACGTGGTGAATGGAATGCCTTCGCGCTTGAACCGGTCCATGAGCTGCAGGTATTCGTCTTGCGTGTAGCGGTAGTAGCGGCTCCACCAGTTGCCGAGTGCGAAGCGCGGCAGCAGAGGCGTTGGTCCGGCCAGCTTGTAGAAGTCTTGCACCGCTTCGGTGTAGCGGCGGCCATAGCCGAAGAAGTAGAAGTCGGTTTCCGCGTGATCGCGTGGCATAACCCAAGCCCCCAGTGGATTCGGTTTGCCGTTCACTTCGTATGCTTCCACGATCACGTTCGCGGCGGAATCGTCGAGTACCGCCCATCCGTCTCGCGAAATCACACCGTCGCCGAGCGGAATCGCACCATTCGCCTCGTCGAGCGTGCGCGCGGTGCCTTTGAGATTATGCTTCGGCTCGTCGCCGTAATACCACGTATTGAACTGGGTGTCGGCCACGCCTTTGATGACTACGCTCAAGCCTTCTTTGCTGAACGGCTTGCCATCGTACGTCACATACAATGCGGGGGTGTCCACAATGAGCAGTCCGTCGCGATGCGTCACCGTGAATTGCGGGTCGGCGCCAAAATCGCGGTTGACCACCATCTGCGTGAGATTGTCCTCAAATTCACCGGAATCTGACCATTCGAAACGGATCAGCGATTCCGTTAGAATGCCAATCCTCCAATGCTCCCCCTGCAGGATCGACGCTTCTCGCATATTCGGCCGCGCCTTGCGCACATAGTCGACGAACACCGTGCCGGCTGCGTTATCTAATGCGTTGTTTGCCATGCTACTCCTGCCTTACTTGCTACTGCCCGTCGCAATACCTGCGATGAACTGCTTCTGGAAAATCATATATACAATAATCACTGGAACAATTGCCAACGAAGTCGCTGCGAACAATCCGCCGTAATCGGTGCCATATTGGCCGTTGAAGGCCTTCAAGCCGACAGCGAGCAGCTGCTTGTTTTCGTCAGTGATCATCAAGAATGGCCACAGGTAGTCTTCCCAATTCCACAGGAAGGTGAAGATGGCGAGCGCCGCGATGGTGTTGTGGCTCATTGGCAGAATGATGCTATGGAAGATTCTGGTTTCGGATGCGCCATCGAGTTTTGCCGCTTCAATGAGTTCGTCAGAAATTCCCGAGATGGATTGACGGAACAGAAAGATGCCGAATGCGCTGATCATGCCAGGAAGCACGAGCGACGTGTAGGTGTCTTGCAAACCCCAGTTGGTGAACATTTCGTATTGCGGAATGATGGTCACTGCCCAAGGAATCATCATGGTGCTCATAACGATGCCGAAAAGCAGGTTGCGACCACGGAATCGCATTTTAGAGAACACGTAACCAAGCACCGCACTTGTGTAGATTGCAATACCGGTTTTCAGTACTGCTACGATCAGCGAGTTTGCGAACAATCGCAAAAAATTGAACTTTTCTTGGATGCTCACATAATTGTCAATCGTGGATGGCTTAGGGAATAATCCTCCGGTCACTTTGACGATTTCGCTATTTGGCGCGAATGATGAAATGAACATCCAAACAAATGGAACAATGGTGATGATGGCGACGATGAAGAGCAGAATCGTAAGAATGATGCCGCCAATTTTACGTGATTTCATACCAGTTCCTCCGAATCTCCAGAAACCTTGAACATGACGAGGGTGAGCACACCAGTGAACAGGAAGAGCACAACTGCCTGAGCTGACGCGACGCCGAAGTTGTATTTCTGGAATGCCTGATCAAAGATGAGATAGCTGATGGTGTAGGTTGACGTGCCCGGCCCGCCTTCGGTCATGACGAGAATCTGCACGTATGCCTGCAGGTAGCTGATCAGTGACGTGATGACAATGAACAAGGTGGTTGATTTAAGCAGCGGCAGGGTGATTTTGAAGAAAATCTGCACTGAGTTGGCACCGTCGATGGCGGCCGCCTCGTACACGTCTCGAGGAAGATTCATGAGACCGGCCAAATATAGAACGGTCGCGTAGCCGAAATCCTTCCAAATGGTCATGATGATGACTGCCGGCATGGCCCATTTGGTGTCGTGCAGCCAGTTGATGTCGAGTCCTGTGATTTTGTCTACCATGCCGAACTGCGGGTCGAACATCCACATCCACACGAAAGAGACTGCCACGAGCGGAGTGATGGTCGGCATGTAGAACAGACCGCGGAGGGTATCTTTGCATTTGACGAGTTTGGCGCTGAGCAGCAGGGCCAAACCGAGACCAAGCACAATGCGGAAGAGTGTAGAAACACCTGCGAATACCGCAGTGTTCCCCATGGAAGTCCAGAAGAGTTTGTCTGTGAGGATCTGTTTGAAGTTGTCGAGCCCAGCCCAATCATAAGTGCCGATCAGAGGATTCCAGTTATGCAGACTGCCCGCGAAGGCTTTAAAAATTGGGTAGGCCAGGAAAATGGCGAAGTAGACCACCAAGAAGGCAACGGCCATGTTGCGTAGGGTGAAAATTCTCGATACCAGAGATTCACCATTTTTGTTTTTCATTGAATCTCGCCTCTCTGTGAGTCGATTCGACCGTTTTGTTACGCAATACAGAATGCCGGATCGAAGCGAATAAGAAGATTGAACGTATCTCGTAGATAAAAGGCAGTCGCGGCGCGGAAGAAGAATCGTACCGCGACTGCCCGGATTGGAAAAGGGATCGGAAAGGATATATCGGTATTACTTATGTTCGTCGAAGTAAGCGTACTTGCTTTCCATTGACGTGAAGTCAGAGCTCTTCATGTCGGTATCCATCTGATCCTGGGCCTTCTTGAGAGCCTTATCGATGGACATGCCGTTCTGGAAGACGTTCTGGAAAGCAGTGGTGCCGCTGGATTCAACGGTGGATGGTGCCGGCCCCGGCCAGATCAGTCGGTCTACGCGCGGCTGGATGGCGGCCATGACCGGCTTGGAGAGAATGTCCTTGTCGTTCTGCAGCGAGGTCTTGGCTGGGAAGGAGTTCAATTCGGATACCGCTTCACGAATGTAATCATCGTTGGCAAGCAGGTACTTGATGAAGTCCTGGGCAACGGCCTGCTGTTCCTTGCTCTGGTTCTTGTTGACGCCCGGAGTAGATTCGCCGTTGTAACGGTCGTATGCAAACGGAGTGTCTTCGGAGAAAGTTGGGGTGGCGAACACACCGTAGTCAATATCTGGATACTTTTCTTTCAGCGTGCCTTCCATGTGGCCCCAAGCGTAGATCATCGCAGACTGGCCGTTACCGAAACTTTGGGTGTAATCGTTACCGAAGTCAACAGATCCGACCTTGTACTTGTCATACAAATCCTTGAGGAACTGCATGTTTTCTTTGGTCACATCGTTGTTGTAGTTGGCTTTCTTGCCATCTTCGCTGAAGAGCAGTTCACCCTTCTGATAGTTCAGACCTTGATAGATGGCGCTGTAGGCATCGCCGTTGAAGTTGAAGCCGGCCTGCGTCATCTTGCTGCCGTCGGTCTTGGTGAGCTTTTGGGCGACCTGGATGAATTCGTCCCATGTGGTCGGAATGTCGGCGTCGGTAAGGCCCGCTTCGCTCCACAATGTCTTGTTGTAGTAGATGTTGCCGGTGTTGATCACGGAGTCGATGTACTTGACTTTACCGTTCTCATCTTCATGTACGGATGCGGTGGAGTAGTCGGATTCCAGAGACTTCGTGTCGATATCGTAATCCGCTGCGTATGGACGAATCAACGCATCGTGAGAGTTGTGGATGTTGAAAACGGCCGGACCGTTTTTGCCTTTCAGAGCCAACGGCAGCTTGGTCCAATAATCATCCCATGAAACATTCACCGTTTTGATGGTGACGTTCGGATACGTCTTCGTGTAGGACTCAATCATCTTGTAGACAGGATCCGTGCCCTTGCTGCCCCAGCTCCAGTACTCGAGCTGGATTGGCTTGCCGTCGTTCACGAGATGATTGGGGTCGTAGGTGATGGTGTTGCCGATAACGTCAAGCCCTTTGTCGGCTTTCGTATCGGTTGTGCCGGACGCGGCATTGCTGTTTCCACACGCAGCCAAGCCGACGATGCTCAAGGCCGCCACTGCCACTGCGATACCTTTGTTGATTTTCATATCTCTCCTTACGTCCTCGTAAGCCTTCATCCGCCCCTTGCGGACAAGCAATAGCATACGACAAGGGTTTCATATTGGCAATTCAAGGTTTTTTAAAATGTAAACGGTTTCATTTGAAACCCGTTTCATCTCACCGCTGTGAGCGTGCACACATTGTTTTTCATACGGCGTGTCGTATCGCAACCCTTTTCATTCATCTTTCAACTCTGTAACCATGAGGACGGTAATGATGGTAGGCTGAAACAAACAGTGAAAAACTTTCGGAGGCACCATGAAAGCGAGCATCGGCGATGTGGCACTGAAGGCAGGCGTATCGAACGCTACAGTCTCACGCACTTTCGCACACCCTGAACAGGTGTCAGAGGCAACACGGTTGAAAGTGCAGGCCGCAGCTGATGCGTTGAATTTCAGCGTTTCCAGATCGGCAGGAATTCTTAAATCCGGTAGAACCTATCGCATAGCATTATTGGTCGGCAGCGGCGTCATCGAATGGTTCACCGCCGAAATCATTGCCGGACTTAATGATGTTTTGCGTGACGCCGGGTACGATCTGGTCATCTACCCCATCGAGGGGTCGGAAGCGCGTGACGCATTCTTCGAGGAACTTCCCGTACGCAGCAACGCTGATGCCGTATTCGTTTCCTCATTTGGCATCAGCCCCGACGAGGTCAAACGTCTCGGAACCGCAAAAATTCCGATTATCGGTATCAATACCACCAGCGAAGGATTCGATGCAACTGTCGGTATCAACGACAAAGAAGGCATCAAACTCATCGTTCGACATCTCGCCAAGCTGGGACATCGTAACCTGCTGTATTTATATGAAAGCTTTTCCTCCACATTGGGATTCAGCTCATTTAACCGTATTTCCGGATTCCAGGAAGCCTGCGATGCAATTGACGGACTGACCGCCCGCACACTGGCAGTGCAAAAAGGCGACAGCATTCTAGATGCGGCAATTTCCGAGATCATGGCGCAAGACAACCCACCCACCGCATTGTGTTTCCATCAGGACTCACAGGCAATTCCATTGTTCTTCCGCCTTCAACGCAGCGGCCTTTCCGTGCCTGGAGATATTTCCGTAACCGGATTTGACGACAGCACCTTCGCCAAGGAGGCTGAGCTAACCACCGTTCGACAGCGCCCATACGACATGGCCGTCGATGCGGCACAAAAGGCTCTGGCGCTCATCGAAGGACAACCCATCGAGGAACCATTCGAGACATTCCCCGTGCAGTTGCAAGTACGCGGATCAACTGCCAAGCCACGCGCCACCCCTCTGCTGTAGGCCGCAGCGTGCAATCGCGCGAGATCACTTCGCGTAATATCCCCATTTCAACCGGTCTATCTGCGCTATGTATGGCAGATTTGTAGCGGGCTTTCGATCAAACAGATGTTGGGCAGTTTTACATGGCATTTATCAAAGATCTTGTTTTCTGCCGCTCCACACTCAAAGAATTCAACCAGAAAATACCGATTGCTTTTGCAGCCGCATCAATTAAATGCCAGCAAAAATCCATTCAAGACGTTGCTGCCAGCAACACCTCGGAAAGTAAAGTAAAAGTTGTGACCAATAATTCGGAGGCATCGCCAAGCAATGCAACCGTATTAAAATTCGGTTCGATTAAGGTTCGATAAATCTACCTCACCATTTTTGCTTATGGCGAGGCAAAATACATCCTTCCCACATGGCTTTGCTGCTTTTTGTATCTTTTGTTGTTATCCGTTGCCACTTGTCGGCATCGGCACGGCATGTCAGTATCATGTGCGTATGCGACTTCTTGGCAATATTCTGTGGCTGATTTTGGGTGGACTGCTGCTCGCCGCCGGTTGGGCGATTATCGGCCTGGTGCTGTGCGCCACCATTGTGGGCATTCCGCTGGGCATTCAGGCGTTCAAGATGGCGGGACTCACGTTGACCCCGTTTGGTAAGACCGTGGAGTATGGCGGCGGCGTGGGATCCGTGCTGATCAACATCATCTGGTTCGTACTGGCCGGTTTGTGGATGGCGATTGGCTACATACTTGCCGGCCTGCTGAACTGCGTCACCATCATCGGTATTCCGTTCGGCATTCAATCATTCAAGATGGCCAAATTAGCGCTATGGCCGTTCGGCTCGCAAATCCGCAGCTTGTAAAATCACTTCAGATCACTTCACCCAACATAGACGGCCATCGGCTGCCGTCTTGCATATAAGTATCGAGGAGCTGCGGTCCGAACAGGAACTGCGGGCGACCACCGCCCCACACCGAGCTTTCATTGATGTACTGCCGGTACATGAGGTGCGCGAAATAGTCGGTCAACGGCTTGATATGCAGATGGATGGCTAGCCATTGCACCACGCCCACGCCGAAGGAGAACCAGTAAGAAGCGATGAGAATCCGCAATGGCGTACGCCATGGAATGCATTTGATGCCGAACGCAATGGCGATCGCACCCAAAGTGGCGAGCACGCCCAATAATCCGGTGATGCTCATGAACGCGGCGTTGAGATGGATGCCGAATTTCAGCCATCCCGGGATGGACAGGATTATGCAGCCCACCGGCAGGAGGAACATTGGCAGGTATCGGTTGGTGCGATGCGCAGTTGACGCCAATTGCATAGGCGGTACACGGCGAACAGCGCCGGACTGATTGGCGACCAGAACGGCGCGTACAGGCCGAGAGTGGTGCCATCCACCGGAAGCAGCAGCAGCCAAATGACGTTGCGTTCCTGCGTTGTCAGAAATTGCAGGAACGGCCGGTATTGCGGTCGGCCATGATGGTTGCCCGCATCGATGGTGTCGTTTCCCATCGAGTTAGGGGAAATGCGGAACAAAAATCAGTTCATATCATGCCATCAAACAGACAGAAGAAGCACCAGCCGCGTCAGCCGAACCATCCGAATCACAACCCGCACCACCCACCCAACGCCAGCCGCTCCCGCCATCCCTCAGTCCGCACCTCAATCGCCTCCCTCAGCTCCATCATGGGATGTGCCAAGCGCCGACTCTTCCGCTACATTTTCGGACGTTTTATGAGAGAGTCCGCATGACAGTTGAGAACAGCACTAGTGCAAACATGGTAGATTCGCGCAGTTTTCCGCTACATGGCGAAATGAGGGTCAATTTTTGCCCCAGGTACAGGCTGCTTTCACTTCGAGCAGTTCTACGATGCCGCCATAAAGCTTGCTTGTTATAGACATGACAAGACATATACACGTGTATTGCATTAGATATACCAAGAAATATACATATACCCGCTGTAGCGTATCATCAACCTAGTTTTATTCGTTTTAGAAAACCCTTGAGTGCGATAGCATATAGCAAGACGAAACCGATACTTGAGATGAGGTGAAGCGATGGTGGAAGAGCAAATCGATTGGAGGAAGACGGTCGAGGCCATTCTTGAGAACGCCAACCGTCCTTTCGTTCCAATCAGCAAGTCCTTCATCCAGCAGCCTCGCGGAAGCAAGGAGCGCAGCAGCGTGCTGTCCCAGTTCGTGACAAACGGAGATCTCAGGGGCTTGAAGGCCTATTTACTGATCGCGGCATCCGCAAGCAGCCCCGACACGGATAACGAATGGTACACATCGCTGCCCCTGCAAACATGGGCTCGTGCCTTTGGATGCTCAGAAACAGCCGGTAGCATTGCGACCGCAAAGGCTGCCGCCACAAGGATTCTCTTGCGACTTCAACAACGTGGCCTGATCGAGAAATCCCGTTGTGGCAAAGAGCGCAAAATCAAGATCAAGCTACTCGCGCAGGACGGCTCGGGCGAGGAATACCAGCGACCAGCAAGCCGGTACATACGACTGTCCCACGATTTTTGGAAGAGCCGCTTCGATGAGGACATCAGCCTGCCCGCCTTGGCAATGTTCCTCGTCGTCCTTGGCGAACGAACACCATGCGAGCTTCCAACAGAACACATGCCGGAATGGTACGGATGGTCCGCAGACACCGCCGAGCGCGGCTTGCGCGAACTGCAGCGCGTTGGCCTGATCCGCAAGGAACAACACCTCAAGGACGCCCCGCTGAGCCCAACGGGAATCACCACGGTGAACGAATATTATGTCTGCCCGCCATTCGACAAACAAACATTAGATTCGAGACGGCACACGCACGAGACGAAAGGAGGAGAAGCATGAGTGAACTGATCGCATGGGGCGACGAAAGCGTACAGACCCAAGGCGGCGTCATCCCCACCTACTACATGGGAGCTTGCATCTGCGGACTTGGAGAGCGCGATATCCGCAGCCAGCTGCTTTCCGCGACCAAGCGAAAAGTCTCCAAGTTGCATTGGCGTGACATGACGCTTTCGGAGAAACGCAGATCCATACCAGTCATCGAGGCATTGTCACTGCCCCATATCGTCATAGCCGCTACGCCCTTGGATGGCACGGTCACCTCCGAACGCGCCCGACGTAAATGCCTCGAACTCTTGCTGCCCACGCTGGAGAAAGAATACGGGGTTTCGCGTCTCGTTCTAGAATCACGCGAAACCAGCCAAGACGACAGGGACCTCGTGTTCGTCCGTGGATTGCGGAGCAGGCGTTTCATCAGCCAACTCCGCGTGGACTTCGCCCCGGGCTTTTCCGACGCTCGGCTGTGGATAGCAGACCAAGCGCTTGGAGCCATCGGCGATGCGCAACGCGGCCGCCAAGACTTCTCCTCATTCCTCAAAACCCTGGACATGCGCGAACTGGACTTGCACCATCTCGCGTAAGTCACGCCGCAATTTAGCCTGTGGAGACATCACACTAAGGACGTCAGCCGAATGGTATATACTTACCAGTAAGCCAACCTCTGAGGAGGAAATGGAAGTAGGAGCCGGATTCCCTGTGCATCATGGGGGCCGGCTCCCGCGCTATGCGGCATAACCGCATAGCGACTACGGGTTAAGGGTCAAAAAGTAGGGTTAAGTAAAGAAACGTGGGCCTTATTCGGGTGTATTGTTGGCGTGTTGGTGGGTTAGGGTGAGCATCCTGCCCAGCCTGTTCTGATGCCGAACCCGCTCTCGTAGGCGTTGATGCCGTTGGTAGGTAGCTGCACTGCGGTCATGGTGCTGGGCGCGGGCCCGTCATGCTCGATTGTTCCTTTCCTCGTCGGCTTCCAATGCTCGGACGCGACGAACGACATGGGATGAGGATGTTCGGTGAGCATGTATACCGTCCATTCGCAGCAACGTCTCATGTGCGCTTCGGATAGTCCCCGGTGGTGGTCGAGGATCCGTTTGACGACCGCGTCGACGCCGCCCTCCAGCTGGTTCGTGGTCGACGGCAGCCGGAGGGCGGCGTCGGTAATGCCCGAAAAGTTGCGCACTTTGGATCATGGCTGTCCATGGCGCGATGATCAGTTCGCTTCCACGAGGTTGTCATCGAGCCGGGACATGTCCAGGTAGCGTCGGGTCGACCATTCGTTCGCGGTGACGTACCTGATGCGCGCGCAGACGAGCATGAGGGCGCTGTCGCCGTCGGGGAGGCTGCCGACCACGCGCGTACGCCGCCTGATCTCCCGGTTCAGCCGTTCGATCATGTTGTTCGTGCGGATGCGCCTGCGGTGCCCCGCGGGATACTCGGGCCTCAGGTAGGTCGTCGTCTCCCCGACGCCCTCCCTGAGGCAGTTGGACGCCGCCTTGAGCTTCCTGGATTCCATCTCCGTGGCGACCGTCTCGGCCTTGGCGAGGGCGGATTCCCGGGATTCCATGGCGAACACGGCCTTGAGCGCCGCGGACGCCCATTCGCGGTGGCCTGGAGGCGTCTTCGAAAGCACGTCGCATGAAGGCACCATGCACCGCTGGTATCCGGCGTCGGGAAGCATGGAGTTGACGGTGGCGACGAGTCCGGCGCTCCGGTCGCCGACCACGAGCCTGACGCCTTGTATGTGATTGAATAAAGGTGTTCGGCGTCGGCACTTGTTTCTGTACACCTTGAGCGTTCAATTTGAACATTGCCGGCGGTGATGGTGCCGGTGGAATAAGAACACCGGCATCGTCTGGTTCCTTGATGGATTCCCGAGTGCCTGTCAACCAAACTGATGGTTCCCGGGAGGAAAGGAAATGACGACACCGGTGTGTGTCCGACAGCGTATCAGGCAGTTCGACCGCCAAGGCATGAGCCACAAGGAGATATCACGAAGGCTCGGCGTATCGCGCACGACCGTAGTCAGGTACGCCACCACGGGGATTATTCGCCCAGACCATCGTATACCGCCCGGCCGGGCAGGTCGCTGGTTGATGACGGGTACGCGGCCGTCGTGGACGGATGGCTGACCGTGGATTGGCAGCAACAGTGCTGTCAATCTGGGGACTATTTTCATCTATGCGCTCATTCTGATTTCCGCGTACAAGCGGTAATAAAGACCGTTCATCACCAAGCAGATATAGCTGACAACCAGCATCGGCCCCTCTCTCTACAGCCGCATCTATAGTGTTGTCCTTGACAGAGCATGATATGGGCATCTTCATCACCGGATTGTGAAGATTGCCCGTCATCATGATCGGCTTCGGCATGCTCCTGCTGTTCGACCGCGTTACCTTCCACAGCCACGTCATCAATCGAATCGCTCAATCCGCATTCGCTGTATATCTCATCACCGACTACGCCGCGTTCGAGAAACTGCTTTGGATCCGTCTATTCAACCTGCAGAACCTCTACCAGCAACCACTCGCGATCCTGCGGATCCTCGGCATTCTGCTGGCAATCTACGCGGCCTGCACCCTAGTCGACTTCATCCGCCAGCCACTGTTTGCTGTCGCCATCGGCCGGCAGCATGGACATTGTTCGATCTGTTATGGAATAAAAGCCACCATTATTCTTCCAATCGATTAGCCAATAGCCCAAGAAAAGTAATGCATTACCTTTAGCACAAGCACCGAGCACCTATAATAAATTATAAAGGCATAAGCTTCACACCGAATCTCTCGATCTCATTCGCAAATTCAACACAGTATTTACTGGACAGCAATTTATTCGGAGTGTAACCACTGAGATCAATATTATTAATCCATTCAATTCCCCAATACTTCCCAATTTCCTGCTCCTTAAGCGTAGCCGTAAGAATCACTTGATTTTCAAGATCTTTAAAGAGCGGAAGCATTTTTTCTTCACGTCCAGTTGAAAGTTCTTCAGCTCTAAATGAATCCACAAGAATAGGCAATTGATGATGCAAACAGTCTACCAAGGCATATATCCTGGCCATCAGGAATTCTGTAGCTTCGCTACCACTGTAGGGTTTCCCATCTGTTGTGAATAAATCAGAGTAATCAGGAGACCCATCATTATTCCCAAGTTTCCTACGTATTTTATTCATCTTCGCGACAATTTTATCTTTTAGATTTTTCCTATCTACCTTATTTTTCGCGCTAATCTGCTTATCTGTTTTGATTATGCGGTCGACGCTCGAAAGCTCATCAGCAATTAACGTCAGTTCCTTATCGATATCCTCTAAACTTATATAATCTTCTCTATATACGAAAATATCTTCCAGAGTAATATTACGAGAATCAGTTATCTTATTAAAGCGAGCTTGCTTTTCCCGAATTTCTAGATCAAGTTCCTTTGCTGTATTCTCCTGTTCACTAATTCGTTCTTTCAGAGAATTAATAATCTGGATTCTCATATCCCTTGTAGTTATATCGAATATAAATTTAGAACCATTCATTCGATATCCGATTTCACGCGATCCACAGACGAGACATTCAAGCGAATTGACATCAAGACTGTTATTAAGTGACCGCAATTGACAAAGAACCCCTTCATTTTTCACCTTACGAGTCAAAAATCTGTTTTTCTGTTTTTGTAATTCAGTAATTTCATTCCCTAGTTTTTCGAGCTCCGCAATCAACCTATCGGTTTCTTCGCGATCCGCAGTTGGACTAATGGCAGTAAGTGCCGAGCCCATTTTGCTGAGTTTTTTTGACTTCTTGGATAATTCTTTTTTACGAGTCTCTAGCTTCTGTTTTTTATTCTTTATTTCAGTCAATTCCCCATCATTGAGAGTTTTGCCTACAAGACCAGCCTGAGCATATATCATTTCCATGAAATCATCTTTTTTGTAACGCCCTCCATAAATTCGTGCAGTATTACGCTTAGCCTGAGGCATAAAAGCCATTTGCTCAAATAAATCAGTCGAGACAATATGCACTTTGTCATCTTTGATAATTCGAGGAAGTTCAAAAATATGGTTGCTCCAATAACGATCAAAATCATGAACTGATTCGATTGGCGTGACGGTATCTCCTTCTTTTATTATGAAAGTATTCCCACTACGCAAAATCGACAGGGATCGGTTCCCGTCAATCCCTAAATCGATTAAAAAAACATAATCCTCAGCAGGAAAGCTCGCAGGAAACATTGGGACAGAACCAAGTGCATACATCATCGCTTGCATAATGAGAGTCTTCCCGACATGATTTTCACTGCTAGAAATGATGTTAAGCCCATTCGTAAAACCAGATTGAATATAGGCTTCCGAACTATTACCAAAAGCTATTTGTTTTATTATAATCATAACTTCAAATGATCCTTAATATTCGCAATGAAATAGAGCACAGACTGCTTATTTAACTGCTGACATGCCAACACCTTTTTCTTATCAAGTCTATCAAAAATTGTATTAATATCTGCATCATGATCATTAGTTAATTCTGATACAACATTATCAAGCAACTCCCAGAAAGCTTCTTTGCTATTTTTATCAAAAAATTGAAGATTAATATGTTGTTGACAACTTTCAAGTATTGCATCCTCATCTTCTGGCGGCATAGAACGCAGATATTCATTAAAGCTAGACGGGCAACCGGATTTCATTATATCGTAATTAATGACACGTTGAATAATAAGAAGTTCAATTTTTCTTCGCTCTAGAACCCGAGCACATTCATATACTTGATCTGGTTTTTTAATTGATTTATTTACGATAGAAGGTTTATTTTTAAAAACTGATTGAGCGTTTCTTATTTCATTGAAAATTGCCTGAAGTCTTCTTGAACTTGGCATAATTGCAGATGACACTTTAACCAACGGACGTATATAATCAGTCTCACTAGGTTTCGACAGTGCGAATTTTACCTCATGAAGAAAATCATTAATCTTTTTATCCGAAGCCAGTGAATCGTTAATATATTTTTTATTACTACACTCTTCCTTTAATCCATTATAAATACTTTTCTGCGCTTCTGGAGCAACGTCTTTAAATCTAAAAAAATCTAATGTTTTATCCGTCAGGACAGTCGATGATACACCGTCGACAAAAAGAGTATAGCTCTTAAAATAATGAGAAAATTCAGAAATATAATTCTTGAATAATGTTACAAGGTCTCTTCCAATTTCCTTTGGACTGGTCTTTTTCGTTGCCTTTGACTGAACATCATATAAATGAGTAGAGAAATTATTCATTCCGGTAACATCATTGAAACAATCAATAGCAAAAGCGTCTATGTCATCTTTATCCTCATCAAAGCAAAGCAGATGCAGCAAAGATTTAGTCTCAGCTCTATTCCCAGATGAGGTCGTTGCCTCAGAGGTATCGAATACATATACCATAAATATACTTCCTCACCACATGTTATATATCAGCAGAGATCGTGAATAGTCATTGTCCTGTTTTCTTGCCCCAATAACTAGGCGGCAACGAGCGCAGGGCATGCACCCATGGTGAGAAAACGTGTATTCAGCATCACTTCACTCCGTTCTTACTCTCCAGTCTTACCTATTTAATTACGCTTTATGATATACCGAATATGTGCAATATACAGTAGGAGTTGCGGACATTTTCTCGGAGATAAGCACGCGGCCATTCCTTAGCTTTGACAGCACTATACCGGACTCATCCAGCCGAACGACTGCCTTGATGCGTTCATGGTTGTAGCAGCGGATGTAAATCGTCAATCAGGGCGAGCACCTCGTCACAGGCATGCTCCTCCCAATGTTCAGGGTAGACGTAATCCGTCTTCATTCTGCCGAAGAACCCCTCCGCGGCCGCATTTCCCTTCGCGCTCCATGAGCGCGAAAGGCTGTTCTCCCGACAACGCGGCCGCGGAGGGGTTCTTCGGCCGTCTCAAGCAGGAGTTCTTCCACAGGCGCAGTTTCGCGGGTGTCTCGATGGACGGTTTCATCGGCATGCTGGACGAGTACATGGTCTGGTACCGGGACAGGAGGATCAAAACGGAGTTCGGCATGAGCATCATGGACCGTCGACGCGAGCTCGGTCTTGTGGCATGATTGGTGGTGATGGAATCAATGACGAGTCCAACAAAATGGCACCAGCCCCCGCTGAACACCTTTATTTGATCACATACACCCGGGGCGACGGCGAACGCAGATCCCGGTTCCCATGGCCAAGATCTCGAAGCGCCTCCAGGAGATCGAGGACCGGGCGATACCGGGCCATTGGGAGGGTGACCTGATCACCGGCGCCAGGAACCAAAGCGCCATAGGCACGCTCATGGAACGCACCACCAGGTTCACGATCCTGCTGCACCTGCCGGACGGGCACGACGCCGGACACGTCCAGCAGGACATCATCGACAAAATACGGGAACTGCCCAAGCTCCTCAGGAACAGCCTGACCTGGGACCGAGGCGCCGAGCTTGCCCTGCACAAGCGCATCACCGCGGCATTGACATGCAGGTGTACTTCTGCGACCCGCATTCCCCGTGGCAGCGCGGCACGAACGAGAACACCAACGGGCTGCTGCGCCAGTACTTCCCCAAGGGCACCGACCTATCCGTCTACCCCGAGGACTACCTCGACGCGGTCGCCGAGGAACTCAACGACCGACCACGCAAGACCCTTAGATTCATGAAGCCCAGCGAGAGGATCATCGAATTGCTCGACGCCGTCGATTAGCCTGAAGCCACGGCACAAAACTCCGGCGTTGCAACCACCACTAGAATCCGCCAAAATGATGAGATAGATGTCGATGCAACAATGTGTGAGGATTCTTGACGCCCAAGGTATGCCATGCACAAAATCGTCAGATGGCTTAGCGTGTCGAAGGGTACTATCAGGAACTGCGCGTCCATGGAGGGCTGCTCCCTGAAACTCGCAGTCAGGAAGAGGTGCCGTCACCTAATCAATGCGCATCCGGCCGGC
>ERZ773107.485-NODE-485-length-42628-cov-13.138797_pt1 | contig 42628 bp, 52 predicted proteins | sample MGYA00580571_ERZ773107 | MGnify/ENA primary metagenome ERZ773107 (study PRJEB29015, sample SAMEA2737843) | human gut metagenome | biome: human gut; feature: human-associated habitat; material: faeces | place: China | collected 2012 ... | reverse complement strand
ACTTTTTTATTATCATTTTTCCCTCAGCTGGCTCAGTTTTATTTTAGCAGATATAGAGTTATGTTTTTCCGTTTCACCAGAATCAATGCTTATATTTATATCTGGATACCTTTCCATAGCAAATTGATCTCCCAATACAAAATTCACTGTTCCAATGGAAACCGACTTAACCAGTTTACCAATAAGAGCGGGATTATAAACTCTTATCACTGAATCTCTGTCACCCACAATTTCAAAAACCATGTTAACATCTGGAGAGTCTCCAATCGCAAACCCAACTTTAATCGCCCGAGTAAACCATATGTTATCTCTGATTTCTTTTAATTCTTTTTCATAGCCTTCGTTAGCAAATCCGTCTGTCATGAATATAATGATTGGCGAATAGACTTCTGTCATCGATTGCAAAAAAGTGCTTCTCGACAACTTGCTATTTAATTCTCTCAATGTTATTCCAACATCAGTAAGTCCACCAGCACTAAGATCTTCCCAATGAAATTTTTCTATCTCTTCTGGACCATTTGCACTCATCCATCTGCATCCAGTATTGAATTCCAGAACCGCAATTTTCAACTTTACATCAACTAGACTTTTCGCAAAACTTTTCAATGCTTCTACAGTCTCTGTCATCGTTCTATTCAGTGTTGCTATTGGCGTGCCCACCATGCTCCCAGATGTATCGAGAACATAAAAAATAGTTAGTTCTCTTTTTATGGTAGCTATATTCGAGTCCAAATAATTTAGCACATCTCAACACTCCTCTTTCAATTTGTTGTATAGCAATGATGAAGCTCATTTTGAACTCTATCATAGATATACATTTCATTTCCAGCCATACGGACAATTTCTTCTGACTTTACAATCGGCTCTCGCTTTGTTGCGTATGCAATTGATTTGCTGTCATTGTAACTCGGAAATAAAGAAAATCCGCCTTTTGTCTTACCTCTGCTTGTCGTAGTTGTGGTCTCTGTTTTCTCATAAAAGCCAATTGCTTTTGACCATTCCTCTGCACTAATCGCCGAACCGTGCTGCATAATAATATTCTCCATGCTATTACCCAGCAACGTATACATCAGTTTTTCGTCACCGCCAAGCATTGCATACAAATCATCTGTCGAAATGGAAAGATTCAGATGCGGACTGTTTACTGAAATAAGCTTTACCAGTCGGTCTATATCTTTTGAGATAGAAATACCGTCCAATAGTAAGCAAAATGACATACTGCTCCTCAATGCCATTTCTATCTGATATGCCAATACCGATATAAAATGACTATTTGAACTATTCCCTATATCCATCAGCATTACTTTATGCTCTGAAACAGCTTTTATCACATCATAGATAGCACTTCTTGGATTTGTGTTTCCGCATTCGTCAATCAAATCCGTAAAGAAGCTCTCTAATTTCAAGCTTTCTTTCTGTCCGCTGAATAAGTAACTTTTCACTTTATTTCCTGTGGCATCAGATAAACCACCACGATTAACCATGTTATCAATTTTGTCGCTCAGTTCGTCATAAGGGCAAGTAGAAAATGCCGCTAACGTAGGCTTTCTATTTTTTATTGTCAGAAATTCTATCATACCTTTTAATGCGTATTTTGCTTCCTCATTCATGGCATATTCTTTTCTTGCTACGGCTAGGACTGTTCTGATAATCTCACTTTCACTGCGATTAAAGAAGGGGTCATATATTTGATTCTGCTGATTGACAATTAAAGCATCAGGGATTTGACTTTGAATCAAATATTCTAATTCCGAATTTGATTCATGAAATATGACAACAGGCATATTACTTGCTGATGCATTCATAACAGCATTTAGAATCATTCTATTTCGCACCGATGCTTCACTTCCGGAAATAACAGTATTTTGCATGCAGCCATTTACAAACAAAGAGTCGATGGGAACACTTTTATCTTCAAGAACGCCTCGTCTTAAGCGATTATTTTTTTCCAATGCTTTTTGATTGAATCCTCGAATGATTAGATTCAGAAGACCGACAAGCCCATTCCAAATTGCAATACATATTTGAAAGAATACCCGCACGAGAATAATAAAAATATTCATCAAGCAAATTCCTCACTTAATAATCATTAAACTGAAAGCGGAATGGCTTCTGAAAGGGAAGACCGACAATTGCTTCTCCCACATGAAGTGAAAGCAAATCCCAATCTTCAACGGTATGTCCATTCCGCTCTTTCTCCACATATTTTCTATCCGATGTCATATACTGCTCCAGAATACAGTTCTCGCCAAATAGATTCATTATAAATCTTCTTGTCTCCGTGTCATTCGCACGAAATGCGTAAACTGACGAAAAACCCGCAGCGATATTTTTTCCACGTGCCTCTCCGTATACTTCAGTAAGCTGATTGATACTCTGAAGACCTGCAAGTACTTTCACGCCGAGGCTTCTTCCAAAATTCACGCCATCGTCAATATGCTGCAAGTTGGGAAGAAGGCGAAATTCATCGCATATCAAATACACATTCCCTGTATTTTTACCTGCTTTTTGTCCCAAAGCTTGCTTTAATGCAAGATCAAACAGCAATGAATAGACAGGTGTTAAAACGCTGCCAATTGATAAATCATATTCGATAAACAGCGTTTTTCCGCCTTTTCGCTTTACGAAATCACGGATTGAAAATATCCCATGATCGGCAAAAACACCGATAAATATCTCTTTTACTACGGAGTATAATTCAGAAAGAACACCTTGTGATTGGCTGCCTTCACCATCTATATACGAGATAACAGACATCAGATCTGAATAATCTTGTATATTATTTATTATCTCCTCTGGCAATGAGGCATCAATCAAATTTCTCAAAACATCATTGTAGAAAAAATTATTTCTATTCTCTTTTGAATTACAATCTCGAATCAGAGTGATAATAATTGCTGCGAGCAATTCGCTTGCCGCATGTGGAAAAAAAGAATTTGAAGTGTGTTTAACTCGCTCGGCAAAAAATGAATTACAAATCTCATGAATATTGAAGATGTAATTCTTTTCATCATACCCATCTGCCAATATTTCTTTGAATATATTCCACTTCACAGACCGATTGATGTACTGAGGTGAATTTCCTAAAAGCAAGTCATCTTGCGTTCCAAATTTCTGATAAAAGTCACCTTTGCTGTCGAAGATGATCATAACATCATTTGCATTCATTTTTCTTTTTATCTGATCGACAAAGTGAAAAAATAATGTAGTCTTTCCGCATCCAGTTCCGCCGATTAATAATGCATGTTTACTCAAAATAGATTCGTCCAGCGTTACACTTTTGCGTTCTCCTTTAAATGTTCCACTCAATTTAACGACACTATTTTGGCATTCTGGTGGCGGAGAAGTTTTCTGAATCGAATCTCCATGCAAAATTCTTGAATTTACACCCATACAATTATTTACCTATTCTGTCCTTTATCCTGTACTTGCGTCCTTGTGCGTACCCTCTCACGTTCCGCATCGCTTTCTCCAGAAGAATTTTTCTTGGAATTATTGTTCGATTGGAATTGGCGGTATTTTTTTGCAACTTCTTCTTGACTCTTTTGAAGTCTTTGCCGTTCCTGCGGCGACTTATCTACCCATCTATCCATGTTGGTACCTCCTGTGTTTTCACTTTCACTACTTGTTGGTTCTTGTGATTGTGTTTCTCGCTGCTGACTAATTTCCGCAGCCCTGTCTTTCCAATATTGAGAACGGAACTTCTCATATTGCGTTGCATCATATGTTTTTACCTTCTGTCTCGAAGTACCTCCATTTTCATCGGTAACTATCTGCGTTTCTTTACGAAAACTATTGTTCGGTTCGTTGACTGCATGAAGCTGCTCCTTGTATTGATCATGTACACTACCTTGTATCTCGACTAGAGTTCCATCCCGTTTCTCACCGTTAAAAAATTCACTACCTCTATTACGTTCTGTAGAAGTTAAATGGTGTAATTCAATTTTATCATATGTCGTGTTGCCTTCCGCATCTTGACTGCATACAACAGGTGATTTACCTTCTTGCATTCTTTCAAGGTTGGTCATATCTCTTGTTGTAACTTCGCTACCCATTTTTGTACCGGCAGGAATTACTTGATCCGGATCGATAGAAGCATTTCGATAAACCGTACGCTTTATTTGCCTATCTTCCATTTCACCGGTAGATTGATTTCTAATCCTAATAGTTCCTTCGTATTCGCCTTTAATATATGGGCTGTCGTATACCGAATCACTCATTGTAAATTTTCCTTCCACAAACCTCGTCTTTACTCTTCCACATATGATCCATATGTCATGCAGTAAGCTCCGACACCAGAATACTGTTCAACAACCACGTAATACTGTGTGTTTGCTTCCAAATCATACGTTATGCCGCCTTCATTACCTACACCCCCTCCGTAATTTCCGCTATTCGCCAGTTCTTCCATATCTTTATTATAAAGATACATTTTAAAGCTAATGTCATTTGGTATATCAGAAAATTCAAATCGGTATGTTCCTGCTTCTGTACTTGTTACCTCATATTGTTTTCGTTCATCTTCAGCAGTTATCTTATCTTCTATTTGCTGAATATCAATTTTATCAATTGATGTCGTTGATTCCGGTATCGGATCAATATGCAAGGCTAGAACTTCTGCTTCACTGCTCTCTGTGGATTCAATGCTGCTCAAATCAGAATCATTTGTGGTATTTGCAATTGCATAATCATTTTCAGAACTGCTTTCAGCAGTAGTTTCTATTTCCTTTTTATTGTTTAAAACCACACGACTGTCATTCTTTTTCAGTGCAGATCCAAAGATTGAAACTGCTACAACAACCACAACACAGGAGCAAACAGCCGCAAGAACTATTTTAGGAGCTTTACTTTTTTTGACCTGCTTCTGAATTTGAGGTGGATTTTGATATTGCTGCTGTTGAACCTTTTTCGTATATACCGGATTTGTTTGCTTTGTGGTAGTATAAGGCTGCTGTGGATTATTCGGATTTTTCTGAGTAGGCAATGGTGTTGGATTTGCTGTCACTGTTGTATTCCAACTAAGTGCATAGGAAAAAGCTTCACAAATTTCTCTCGCTGTCTGATCATTCAAACGTGCAGTAAGCTGCTTATACATAGCATCGATCGCATTTTGACGTTCGGATTCTGATGTCACATTCACCAAACGAGAAGGCAGATTTTTATCAAATGCCAATTGAATATTCTCTAATCCATTCCTGTCTCTGGAGGATAGATCTTTTAGCATCGACATACATTGCTTTCCATTATTTAAGATAGCAGCACCATTTATATCGATTAGCTGCTTCAGTGCTTCTCTGGCAGTTACATGATTCATTTGTATTTCCCTTTCAATATTTCATAAATGTATACTCTACTTGTTTTCGTTCAGAAATATACCCAACCGTATAGCTCTTTATCTTCAATTCAAAATGTCGATGCACGATTTTACTGGTCACTTCCATTGCTTCCTTACTACTCGAAAACTCATGATCAACTCGTACACTAAAAGAAAGCTTATTTGCTTTTACATTCGTGCATATCACGTTTTCCAATTCTGACAATGATTTGCAGCATGGAATGCGTTCTCCAAATTGTGATTTGCATTCCGGTACCTTGCTTCTGTCCCAAATATGATCGGCTAACATATCCGCATCGGATTGATTATAATACACGTGCGATGAACTTCCGGAATGGTAAAAGCAGCTATCCCAAGTCGTATCAACATGAAAACAGCCGTAATTTGCTAACTTCACAATATTCCACGCATGCGGTCCGTTCAGTTCAGGAATTTTGCTGATTGCTGTTCCACTAACAGTCATACACAGCAGATTGTTTGATTCGCATAGAAACTTGAATGCTCTGGAGTAGCCCTCACATACAGCCATTCTCTCCACAAGTGCACCTACTATCGTATGATATTCTGATTTCCCTGTATTGCTCTGCGGATATTTGATGCTTTTCATAAGATAATCGTGTATTATCTTTTCGGCACCTGTCTTTGTCCTTTCAGTTCGAAGCAATTCAGAGACTTCTTTTGCATGTGTGCGAATTATCTGATTAAGCTTTTCAATCTCTACTCTTGTATATCGGTATCCTAAATTGACCTTTGAGGAAAATCCACTGTACACATAAGATGCTTTTGAAATATCAAAAAAATACAACTCCGGAAAATCTAAACTGATAACATCAAAAATCCGGTTAAATGTTGTGCCTTTTCGAATTTCATTTGGAACAGATACGCTTTCTTTCAATTGAAACGCAGCGTCCACAATCAAATCGCACATATGCTGTTCTCTTTGGTCTAATAAATGAGAGTAGTAATATTTTTTGTTTCTATCCAAAATAACAATCAATCCATTCCAGTTGATAAATCCATTGCACCTCTGTATGCAATATCATTTAACAATTTCCCGCACCATGCACATCGCAAACTTCTTTCGCCATCCCAGCAAGTCAACTTCCCGCAATACTCGCATTTTACATAGCCCATACTTTTGCAATTGGGGCATCCTGGATAGGTATCTGCAGAATAGCAATCTGCCGAAATTACAGTTTGATCAAATCCTTCTGATTTTGCCCGCTTTTCGTCGATAAAATAAGAATATTTCATATTCCAACGTGTTCGATTCACCTGTTCAATTGTTATCCCGAAAAGCTGCTTGCTTTTCTTACATCTTGCGAGAATTACTTTCGCATTCAACTTTCCTGGAATTGGTTGCACCTCTTTTGCTTGCTCTCGCTTTTTTGTAAACAGTCCCATAAATTTTCCTCCAATAAAAAAAGCAGACAAGACGGTAAACCGCCTTATCCGCTCCAAGTAAGGCTAATCGCCCTTTTTAACTTTCATTTCTTCTTGAATTGTTATCTAACATAGACACAATATCAGCATCCAGTAAAGAGTTCCCACTATCAGTTTTATTTGATACTAGCTCTGGCTCACTTGGTTCTATGCTCTCAGCTTTGACATCTACGTCAGATGTCTCTGGTTCCTTTTCTTGAACCGATGTTGGCTCAACAATTTCAGAAATAGGTTGCAAAGACTCTACCGCCTTTTGAATTTCTTCTTCTAAACGTTGTATTTGTTCATCCAGTTCTTTCTTTCTGGTTTGTGCATTGTTATATGTCGTTAGAGCATTTTGATAGGCAACTTCTTTGTCTGTTGCATCTTGTTTAGCTTGTTCCACTTGATCAGCTATCGTTCTGCTCTTTTCGCCAATTGATTGTTCATCTGTATGGCATGCACGATAATCCTCATATTCTCTATGGAATCTATCTTTTTCTTTCTGTGCCTGCTCCAATGATGCAGTTACCGTTGCATACTCGCTTTTATGAGCTTTTAGCTTGCGTTCAGCTTCATTTATGTCTTTTAGAATTTCAGCTTGACGTATTTCATAGCGACGTTTTTGCTCATCTAAAAAACTCAACCTCTTCTGAACTTCGTCAGGATCATCATAGTTGAACTTTCGTTTATATCCAAAGATTTTATCCTTGATCTCTTTGAGCTTCTTCAGGATTGTTTTATTTTCTTCTTCCGCTTCCGACCACATTTCTTGAGCACGCTCACACTTTTTTCGTTTTGATTCTAATGAATAAGGACTAATTCCTCCATTAGTTTCTTCCAGTATATTTCGTTCATGCTTAAGCCTACCACAAGATAATCTCTTCTCCATGATCGGAAGAATTCGTTTCAATGCTTCAAGATCATAAATACCGGCGATAGACATATCGTCTTTGCTTCCCATTTCGCTGATTTTCGCCAAATTTGATTGTAAAACTTGAATGTACTCTTCATCGTTACGTGCAAGTTCCATGCAAACTCTTCTATAAAAGTTACATAATTGTTCACCCTGACCATAAGAATCATCTAGCCCATCAGAAGCAACAAAAACTGCAATCGGCTTTCGATCAAAGAAATATACACGGCATCCCGGATCATCATTGCACAACGAACTGGTAGTCGAAGCCATATTTCTGCTATCAGTTGGTATCGGCTGATCGCAAGTGCCATCTTCATAAAAAGCGACACACGTCCCATCACCAATATGAATTCCCATAACGCAGGCATCGCAAGATGCAGTGGCAATCAAAGTGCTTCCGTATGCTTTCTGTATCTTTTCACCTGATTGAAATGCTTTTAAGTAGTTTGAAATCTTTGCCCGTCGTTGTCCATCACTTTCGGAATCTATCGCTGCCCTTAAGCGATTATCTTCTTCTAAGGTTAACGGATTTGCAGCAAAATCCTCTACTACCTTCTTATCCCAATCTCGTTTGATGAATCTCTTTAGTTTCTCTGCGTTTCTTTTAGCATCCACACCTCTTGTAAACATATCAGTGAGTAAATTTACGCAAACTTCTACAGCAAAGGCAGAGCCACGGTCACTGCGAATGTATTGTGGACTTCCATGCCCATCTGCAACTGCAGCAATTGCGTAAGCATCACTTACATTTGAAAGCGTGTTATCTTGCTTGGGTAATCCAGAGGACAGATGAGAAAAGCCTAATGCGTCTATATTAAACGCTCTATAACTATTCACAATTCACCTCATGTACTTATTCATCCCAAGTTTCATTTGCAGGACAATTTGCACTTTTCATCAAATCAGAATCGCCTGCAATTTCACTTTCAATACCTGTTATCACATCCTTAGCATCAGCTTTTATTTCATCCGGATTTTTTGCCGTTCCGCGTACATCGGTAGACCCACCGGAACTTACAATAATGGAAGCTTTTATAATCGCTTCCATCATTTTTTTAAGAACTCTTGGATTATATGCGGTCCACACTGTCTCTTTATCACCGGTGAAATTGCTGCAAAGCTGCTGATTAGCATCATCGCCTATTGCGAGTGCAACCTTAAAGCTTCCTTGGAAATACTTGTTTTTCTTGAGCACCGCAATACCATCCAAGCCATTTTCGTTGCCATCATTTGCATAACCATCTGTTAGCAAAATGATTACCGGTGGCGTAATAGTATTACCTGCTGCAAACTTGAAAAAGCCATGCCCGGATAACTTTTCATTCAGCATTCGGCAGGCAGTATTGAAATAAGTAAGACTTCCGGTTTCAAGACGTTGCCACTCGCCATCACAATCAATAAGCCCATTATCGCCGGTTTCCCATATACAATTTGCTTCAAAACTAAGCACTGCGTATTTAAGGTTAAAATCTGCACTGTCCAAATCACTCAGATCACGCATGATCTCTTCCATGGCATTATTCACAGTGTCAATTTTGGCACCGGACATACTTCCAGAAGTATCGATAAGGAAAAACACAGGAGTTACTTTGCGATTAACTTTTTCACACGGTTTCTTTGCTATTTCTCCGCCTTCTTCAAAATCATCCCAATCAGACATTTCTACTCTCCTTTACATTGTAACGGTGATTTCTTCATCACCTATTTTGATTTTCGTTTGATCTTTTAACGGTATGAATTCACCTGAACTTACCGTTCCACTTGTTCCATCTGGAAAACTATATCTCCATTTTGATGTTGATAAATTTTCCAACGCAACAAGCTTTTTTGCACTGTTTACTCGAACTACACTAATACGCTCTGGTTTAAATTGTACGTTTGCAACTGCAAAATCATCAATATATTCCTGAAAGATTCCTCCATTTTTTATAATTGGAACTTTGTATGCTCCGAAATTACTGAACTTAAAATATCCGTAAATAGGGTACTTCTTATGACAACAGCTGCATATTGGCTCTCCCCGATACAGAGTCTCTCTTCCACAAACAGGACACTTCACAAAGTGAGCACGATATTGCAACAGTGCCCTTTGCCAATCTCTTTCCATTGAAAACTTTTTCTCATTGTGCAGCATCGCCTCTTTACTGAATGTCTGAATAAACATTTCTTGTAATTTCTTCGTTAAAAGAGGCCAACGAATAAAGAAATTCCTAACACCATCAATATCCTTGCTTGGAGCATTAGAACGATCTGTTGGGTCTGCAATAAAGATTGGATCTTTTCCATAGCATAATTGCAAATAATAGTCATTCATTTCTGGAACGGTTAATGTTCTAATTCCCTCCAATGGATGAGTTCGAACTAAAAGCAAAAATAAACAAGTGGCAAGAGAAAAACGATCTGTGTTGTAGTTCGGCTTTCCACCCATTACAACAGATGGTGCCATGTATCTTGCTTTCCCTGCAATTCCTGATGGATTGTCCAAAGGAGACGCATTATCATTGTCGCAGACCAACACATCGCCATCTTTTGCACGAAGAAAGAAATTGCCATCATTTAAATCTTGATAACACATACCTTTGCTATGTAGCACACGAAAGGCAGATATCATTCGTAAAGCACAATTGATCATTGCAGTAAAGGAAGACATTTCCTGCTTTGCTAAAAGCAAGTCTCCGAACTCCATATAGTCAGCTGGTCTCAAATCCATGATGTAACCAAATGTGCCATTCTGCCATTCTGTAAGGTCTTCCGGCCAGATAAACTTGTCAGATGGTCTTCCATTATGAATTTCCTCAGTCAGATTTTCATGAAACCATTTGAGGTTTTTCACTTTTTCCGGAATGTACATCTTCAATGCCTTCGGACGACCATTGTACTTTACCTTGTAAACTCGTCCTTGTCCACCTTCGCCCAAAAGGCGATCAACAACAACGGTAGCACCAGTTTCTGTCTTTAAAGTCGCACCAGATGCCAATACTTCCGACATCTTATCACACTTCTTTCTGTTTTCAAATCCGATAAATGTGTGCCTAGCTTTTCGCCCAAGAGCTTGTTTTGCGAAACTCTACCCATAATTCAGTTTTCAAGCTGCATTTTCACTCAAACGCCCATCTGAATCCGGCTCATATATGCCGATTTTTGCTCAAATGAGGAATGCACGTACCGATTCAGCGTGATTTCTACGTTAGAATGCCCTAAAATTTCCGACAATGTCTTCACATCGAAGCCTAATTTAATGCATTTCGATGCGAACATATGCCGCAATGCATGAAAATGCACTGACGGCAATTTTCCGTTTTTCAGAATTTTTGCAAAGCGATACTGCAATGCTCTCGGCTCGGTAGGCGTTTTCTTTCCGGAAAGCAAGAACTCATCTGCTTCACCTTGGAATTTTTCCAGATATGGAATCAAAAATTCCGGAATCGGAATGCTTCTCTTGGAAGATTCGCTCTTGGGTTCGGTCAGAATTACCTCTGTTTTGCTGTTACTGCCTCTTTTTCGGATTCGTTGCACCGTTTTGTTGACGGTCAGAATCCGTTTTTTCAGGTCGATGTTTGCCCATTGCAAACCGCAGAGCTCGCCAATTCGCAGTCCGGTTGCCATCGTCAAAGCAATGCAAATGTTACTCCTGCTTGGATTTTGAAACAGATACTCCTGCAATTTCTTCTGCTCTTTCTCATCCAGAAGCTGAATTTCCGGTTTTTTCACCTTTGGCATTGTGATTCCATCTAAAGGATTCACAATGTGGTACTTCCGAACGGCATATTTGTAGATAGACTTCATCTCAATCAGAATATCCGCTATGTATCGATTCGATAAACCTGCCTCTTGTCTCTCTTGAATAAACTGATAAACATCTTCAGCTGATAACTCTGATGTTTTCTTCTCTCCGAAATTCGGTAAAATATGTTTTTCCGCCTTTAGTTGGTAGTTTGCCACTGTAGATTCCTTCACTCGGTGCTGAATGCTTAGAAGCCACTCATCATAAAGAGTTTCGATTGTTAGGTCTAACTCTACAACCGGTGCAAATAATCGCTGTACTGCCTTCATTTTTGCTTGTACCACTTGCTTTGTCTTTCCGAAAAAATACCGATATGACCGTTTTCCATTTTCAGTCTTTCCTTTGGTGATTCTGCCTTCATAGCGTCCATCTTTGCGTTTGTAAATATTGAGTCCATTCATCATCGACCGCTCCCTTCTATGAATATTATACAGGATTCCAGAATAAAACGCACGGCATTTAGTGAAACTGCACAGCAATCGATAGATCGATTTGTATGAAACGACAAGTTTAGAAAAAATTTTCGGAAACTGCCAAAAAATACTTGACAATGCTGGTCGAAATTGATACAATTAAAGTGTTGAATGTGGAAGGAAGCAGGAAAAGCTGTTTCCTTGTCGAACCTTTTCGCAAAACAAGCTCTTTTACGAAATCTTACCCGAACAGCAGCAAGTCTGCCGTTCGGCGTTTTTGCATTCTGGAGCAATATCCTTGTATTAGTACTACATATTACTCACTTTTCGAGTAAAAGTCAACGTGTAAACCTACCAAATACGCTGCTCATGTCTTGTGCGGATGTGACAGATCTATCTAAGGAGGTAAGCCTTGTGCACCTACGTTTCCGAGAGTTGCGGGAAGAACGCAAACTCTCCCAATCCGAAATGGCGAAAATCCTGCACGTTTCTCAACAAACCTACTCACGTTATGAGTCGCATAAAACGGAAATCCCACTGGAGAAGCTGGTTTATCTCGCAAAATTCTTTGATACCAGCGTGAATTATCTGCTGGGAGTAGAGGAAAAATAACGTGTTTTTGCCGTCATGAGGGCAATAGAAAATCCCACCGCAGGGGAAATAAATCCTGCGATGGGATAAAACGTGTTTTGACCGTCAAGCCTAGCTTATAGCCCTAAAATTTTCTCATCCGCTCTATAGAGTTGCTCGGACTTTACTATACACCAAAGTTCAATTGTTTGGAAGTCATGGATTTATTTTACGCTTACTAAGCACCTATGCAAAAACACCTCGCAACGAGAGCATCATTCTCCGGCTGCGAGGTGTCTTTTGCTATTGATTAGTCATCCCAAAACATTCTGCTGGGAAGAAAATAGGTTTCAAATTTCCTGGAAAGTCCTAGAATTCCAAATACATCTTTAAGTCTCTTTTTATCGTCTTCACTATAATAATAAATAATCCATTTTGATGTTGGCTTTATTTCTTCAGCAATTCGCAAGAGATAAGGAGTGTCTACATTCCCAAACGACAAACCTATGGATACTACTTGCTCTATATCTTTTAGACTTGAAAAAAACGATTCATTTCTCGATATAATTGCATCCGTGTCTTTATATAATGACGAGCAAAATTTTGCTATCGCGGAGCATATACTTTCTTCCCATTCTACGAACTCTTCACTTGCACACTGTGCTCTTCGTTTGTAAGAATCTATAATAAACTTATTTCCATGCCCCATGATGGGTGGTATTGCAGAGCATGATGGTACTCCTCCATGCAAGTGAAGAACTGTTTTTACCCCATATACCCGCTCTAGGACATCTGTATAATTAAAATTAATAAAAATATCAGAACAATTTCCTATGAAACTCTTTTTAATAGGGCACACACCTGATGTATCTATAGACTCTAACCACTCAAGTACATATTTCTGTAAATCTGATGAAAACCCATACTGCTCCTTCCAGTGAAGATCCAAAGTATATTTTATACCTTCTTCTGGCATTTGCTTTGCAAGAGAACTTGCCATATCATGCATTCCTTCTACATCTGGGTTACCCATTTCTTCCTCAAATGTTTGCCATAAATCTTTTAGCACTGATTTTTTCCATCTTTCTTGTGCCGCTTCAGTGTACCAAGGCTCTGTATCATCTAAAGGCTGAATGTTATACATAGCCTCAAAATCCGTTAGAAATGACTCATGATGCGTTTCTAAGAAACTTCTGAACTCAGAATATGGAGTTCTAATACCATGCTGTATGTCGAAACCGTTTCCTACCAAATACAATGTTTTCATTTTATTCCTCCTGTTTGAACGGCAATATAAAAATAGCCGGGATGCCCCGGTCTGTCAACACACCCCAAGAGCAGATTTTACACCGCAAGGGCACACTTTTTAATTTTACCCACACCTTGTATCAAACTCGGTATGATTATTTCATACAGTATCCCGGAGTAGGGTTCCAACATCTCCGCAATCAAGTTTACAATAGATTTCGGCGTGTAAAATTCACCCTTACCTTTGCCCTCTTTCAGAGCAAACTTGCTGAGGAAGTACTCGTAAACACGACCAATGACATCTTGTTCCTTGTCAGCTGTAAGCTCGATGCCGTCAATTACATCAAGCAGAGAAGCAAGCTTGGATGTATCCAAATTCAGCCTTGAATAATAGTTGTCGGGGAGTGCACCCTTCAACTGCTCATTATTTTTCTCAATCGTGTAAAGAGCGGTATCAATCAGCAAAGCAATGTCATTTTGCTTTGCGTGCTGCATGATATAAGACCATCTCGTTTCTTCGGGCAGATAGAACACGTTGTCCTGCGTATAGAACGCTTTCATGTCCACAAACTTTTCATGCCCGGCGGCAATAATCTTTTTACGCTGTTCTTCAAATCTATCGCTTGCATATTTCAAGAATATCAAGCTAAGTACTACGTGCTTATATTCCGATGGTTCAACCGAGCCACGCAGCTTATCAGCCGAACGCCATAAAGCTTCTTCCATGCTGATATTATTTTTACTTCCTGCTTTTGCCATAATCCATTTCTCCGTTTTCGTTATTCGTTTTTCATTCCCACTTTCTGTAATCATCAAAGCTTTTCGATATTGTGCTGTGAATAAACCACAGTGATTTTACATTGGTCGTGGTAGGTTAGTTTCCGTTATCGTGTTTCTTCCGTTCTATTATACCAGATTTCGCAGAAAGAGACAATGGTTCGAGTGAATTTTTTCGCCTATTTCCGAAACATACTGTCATAAATGCTAGACTTTTCGGATTTCATTCTCCGCTGTTCCATTTCGTTTAACACCCGCCACATCTGAACATATTCCACATAATACGCAAAGTCACGTTCTTTCAACGCATTGTGCAGAGCAGATTGCTCTCGTCTGATGTCTTGCACCGATACTTTGCAGTTGTAACCGCACTCTTCAATAATCTGATAATGCTGCCACTCATCCAGCTGATTTGCGTAAATAATCTTTGTATAAACGGAATTCCCAACACGAAAATATTGTTCTATTATGGAATCTTCATCCAGTGGCAGGTTATAAATTCGTTTTCGCTCGAAGCCTTTCTTCCGCAGTAGCACCCGATAGACATAGGACTTTGGGATATTTTCGTATTCATCAATGACTTCTCCCACGTTGTAATAAATTTCACCATAAACAGCATCTAAAAAGTCCCAATATCCGGTTTCACCTTCTCTGCATTTTGCGTACAGGTCTTTGAGGAGTGGTATGTAAATCAGTCGTTCCACCTTTCGAGGCTCCAAATCATATAGCATTTCAAACGCCCCATCCTCTGTCATACGCATGGAGTGGCTATCGAAAAATTGCCGCATATACGGATATTTATCATCGCTGTCTCTGGAAAGATATACCGCACAGAAGTACTCTTGAAAAGAGCGATGGATAAAACAGATTTTTCCATTGTCATGTGTCATAATGCAGAGATTATCTGTAAAATCCGTGAGAAGCTGTTTTCCCGTAAAAGATTTTCCGATTTCTTCTATGCAATCGAGTTGTTCGAAAAAGTCCTCAAATTCTCGGTCTGTCAATTCAAACTTCTCGGCAAAATACGTTCTGGCACAGAATTCCTGCAATACCTTTGAAAATTCCTCCGGAAACATTCCGGTTTCAAATACTCTGTCGAATCCCTCCTTAGCGGCATCGTGCTTGGTTGCAAGCGTATCAAACGCTTCTTCGTAAAACACATGACGCTTAGAAGGGATTTTTGCGTATCGCTCATAGGTCATCAACATAATGGTCAGCAAAAGCGGGTTCTCTACAAAGTCTTGATGCGTTTCGTAAAGTGAATCCTGAATTTCCTGTATAAAACTTTCCTTTAGGCTTGGTCGTTCCGGACGATATTGCACTTTTTGAATCATTGCCACCGCTTGTTTCTGTGTAAATGGAGCAAGGTTGTAAACCGTAAAATTCCGGAACCTCATAAAATTTGAAACTGGTCGAGAGGACATAATGTAGAGATTATCCGGATAGTCATCCGCAAATCGATTGAGTTCTTTGCTAAAATTACTGAATTCCGTGCTTTTAATTTCATCCATGGCATCTAAAAGAATCACACAGTCACCGGCTTCCAGCTTTGTATGGATGTTGGTGACTTTTTTCGTGTTGCTTTCGATGATGTCCATCAACCGCATATTTTTAGAGTCATACTCATTCAGCTGTACAAAAACCGGTATTTTATGATATTTATTGTAATTTTCAATCAGTTCCAGCGTCAAATGCCGCATGAGCATGGATTTTCCCAGACCGCCTGTTCCTTGGATGACCATGTATTTTTTGGGGCTTTCTAATAAGATTTTTGTAGCTTTCTTTCGCTTCCCATCAACATCAAAGATATCGTTTGGTATGTAAAAATTCCGAATGGACTGCGGTTCGTTTTGATGCAACAGTGTTTTTATCCAACTGCATCTGGCAGTCAGCGTTGCAAAATAAGCGTGTAAATCATCCGGAATTGCTGCTGAAGCAAGTGCTTCCACTAAAATTTCATGAAATACATCTGCGATATCATCCGCAAAGGAATCCATGCGAAGTGTAATCTGGTTTTCTGCCATCTTTTGTTGAATCACAAATGCAGCACTTTCACTGCAATGTGCATCGATATCATTTGCAAAGCAAGTAGGCTCTACATATGGCATAATTGATGCCGCAAAAGAGGTAATTTCTCTCTCACCTCTAAAGAACTTTCGTGCCATATCATCTGACAGGTTCGCCGTAGGGTCTCCTGTTTTACAAAAAGTAATGCTGCGAAATAAATCACGAACAAAAGTTGCTTTACCGCCTTTTCCACCCATACCGCAATAAAGAATATTTGCAAATGTTGAAAATGAAATCATAGGGCTGTTCCTCCCAAAAACGATACAAGAATTTTGATGCCGTTGTATCGCCTGTCTCGTTTTTGAAAAAAAGCCCGAAAATACGCCGAAAAAAACGATACAAAAGCCGGAAAGTGCTCTGTCTCGTTTTGTATTTTTTTGTATCGGTGTTTTTTTCTGGATGTGATATACTGTATGCAGGGATAAGAACCAGCACCATGTGAATTCTTTTCCTATTCTAGCATATTTTTATACATTTATCAAGACCTGATTTGCAATAAGGGTCAAGGATACCATGTTCGATTCCAGTTTTCTGGATATCGAAACACATCGTACCCTTCCTTTGTTGCACCCATTTTGGTCTGGCAAAGCCTGTGTGCGATGAAAGCATACAGGCTTTTTTCGTGTCCTTGCCCTCCTGTAACAGGTGGAAAGGACACGAAAATGGAATACACCTACAAATTCAATGACGGAACGCAAAACACTGTTCCGGTTAATGAAACCATCGGTAAAGCACTGGAGAAACTCGACCGAAAAGCAGAAAATCTGGAACGGAAAGAACGGTCGCATCAGTATTCTCTGGAAGCCACTTTGTATGAGGGAGAAGACTTCGCAGACGATGTAACGCCGGAAAGTCTATTGGACTTAAAAATCGAAAATGCGTTTCTGAAGGAGGCATTGCTTTCTTTAACGGAAACACAGCGGAGAAGATTACTCCTATATGCCGAAGGCTACTCCTACAGAGAAATTGCTGAGATTGAAAATGTTGGATTTACCAAAATCGCTAAATCTGTAGAAAATGCCAGAAATAAGATGCTGTGTGTTTTGAACAAAAAACAATGAGTGATTTTGTGCAAATCGTAGATTCCATCATTTTTAGGGGTACGAAACGCCTTTGAAATCTCCGTATAGTGAAGGACGCAGAAAAACAACCCTTCAGAAAGGAGTTCCTCACATGAACATCGAATTATCGGAAACCGAGAATCACGGTGTCGCCTTTATGATGCGATACAAGGCAAATGCCGTGAAAGACGAGGAAGCAGCAAAGCTGCTCCGTAGGGCAGCGTACTTGCTTGACCACACCACGGTGTTGTGCTCTTACGCATTGCGGCAAAACCGAAAGGAGCAGTCGTGCAAGACCTAACCACCCTAATCCACCTCGCACTGCAATTCCGCCATGACGAAAAGTTCCTACAGGCGGTCTTGCAGGAAATCGAGAAAATTGTCCCGCCCATGCAGGACAAGCAGTGGACAGTGGATACATTGCTGCAAATTATGAACGAAAGGAATGATACCCCATGACCACATTACTGGATGTCGTTGCAGACTTGGAGAAGCTCGCCAATGACCTCAAGGCAATTCATGGCACAATTTGGGGAAAAGAGCTACAGACGTTTACGCCGATTGGCGAAGAGAAAACATCGCAGGATTCAGCAGATACGACAGCAACTGAACCTACCCCAACACTGGAAGAAGTCCGGGCACTTTCCGCACAGAAATCTCGTGCAGGACTGACCAAGGAAGTCAAAGCTATTATCCAAAAGCATGGCGGTACGAAACTCTCCGATGTTGCGGAATCGGAGTTTCCGGCGATGCTTGCAGAGTTACAGGCTTTGCCGGAGGAAAAGAGGTGATTCCATGCCGCCAATCAAACACGCCGTTCTCTCTGCCTCATCCGCAGCACGTTGGATGAGGTGTCCGCCATCTGCAAAAATCAATGCAGAGCTGCCGGATGCGTCCACCAGCTACGCACAAGAAGGTACTTGTGCCCACGCTTTGGCTGAAGCGAAAGTGCGAAATTTGTTTCACCTGTACGAGAAAGCTCCAATTTCCATCAAAGCATTGATGGAGAATCTGGACTATTACGACAGCGAGATGGAAGCGTGTACGGATGCCTATGCGGAGTGCGTTTCGGAGCAATTTGAGGAAGCGAAAAAGCTTTGCAGCGACCCGATTCTTTTGGTGGAACAGCATTTGGATTTTTCAAACTACGTTCCGCAGGGATTCGGCACTGGCGATTGCGTGATTGTTGCCGATAAGATGCTGAAAATCATTGATTTCAAATATGGGCAGACGCTTGTTCAGGCAAAGCGAAATCCGCAAATGATGCTGTATGCTCTCGGTGCTTTGGAAGCGTTTGATGGCATTTATGACATCAAAACGATTCGCATGACCATCTTTCAGCCTCGGCGGGAAAACATTGCTACAGACGAAATTAGCAAGGAAGAATTGCTCCGCTGGGCAAAGGAAATCCTGCAACCGGCAGCGGCTCTGGCAGCCGAAGGAAAAGGCGATTTTCACGCCGGCGAGCATTGCAAATTCTGTAAGATTAAATCCACTTGTCGCAAGCGTGCGGAGTATCATTTGTCGCTTGCTCGCTACGATTTTGCACCGCCGGAAACACTAGACTGCACGGAGATTTCTGTAATTTTAGAGAAAGTGGCGGAGCTGGTGAGCTGGGCAAATGATGTGAAAGAGTACGCCTTATCAGCGGCGTTAAACGGCACAAAGTTTACCGGATTTAAGCTTGTGGCAGGCAGAAGCAACCGCCGTTACATCGACAAAGAAGCCTTTGCAAAAGCTGCAGAAACGCAGGGCATCAACCCTTACACGCAGGAAGTTTTATCCATCACAGCCATGGAAAAACGCATCGGAAAAAAGCAGTTTGCGGAGCTGTTTTCCGCCTATGTGGAGAAGCCGGAGGGTGCTCCGGTGCTTGTTCCAGAGTCGGACAAGCGAGAAGAATTATCAACCGCAAAACATGATTTTATGGAGGAAATGTAAATGAATAGCACAAAAGTCATCACAGGAGCAAACACTCGTTGGAGCTACATTCATGTTTTGGAGCCGAACTCCATCAACGGCAGCGAGCCGAAGTACAGCGTGTCGCTGATTATTCCGAAGAGCGACAAGAAGACGGTCGTAAAAATTAAAGCTGCCATTCAAGCAGCATACGATGCCGGACAGGCGAAATTGAAAGGAAACGGTCGGTCTGTTCCGCAGCTCACAGCGATTAAGTCGCCGCTGAGAGATGGCGATTTGGAAAGACCGGACGATGCAGCGTATGCCGATTCGTATTTCATCAACGCCAACAACAAGTCGAAGCCGGGACTGGTGGATGCGGATTTGCAGCCGATTTTGGACAGCAGTCTGATTTTCAGCGGCGTTTACGGTCGGGCAAGCATCACGTTCTATGCCTTTAACAGCAACGGTAACCGTGGCATCGCTTGTGCGTTGAACCATCTGATGTACGTGAAAACCGGTGAGCCGCTGGGCAATTACAGCTCTGCAGAACAGGATTTTTCGGATTTGGACGAGGACGAAGATGATTTTCTGAACTAAATATTTAACAATCGGGAGGGCGATGGTTGCTATGGCAGTTGGGCGGGTAATTCACAGAACGGAAGTGAAACAGATGACAGAAATTCATTTTGATATTGAAACCAAAAGCAGTGTTGACCTTGCCAAGCAGGGCTTGTACAAGTATGCGGAATCACCGGATTTTGATGTGTTGTTGCTTTCTTATGCAGTGGATAACGGAAAAGTACAAGCCATTGATTTGGCAAATGGTGAGGTAATTCCTGCGTTTCTGATTGATGCCCTCACAAATCCAAATGTGCGGAAAATTGCCCATAATGCGTCCTTTGAGCGTGTTTGCATGAGCGTATATCTGCGGAAAAAACGACTGCTGGGTAACGCTGATGGCTGGTATAGCGATGGCAAGTTTTTAACTCCGGTCGGCTGGTATTGCACGATGATTCAGGCTGCGGAAGCCGGACTTCCCATGTCGTTAAAGGCGGTTGGCGAAGCCCTGCATCTCAAGGAACAGAAGCTGTCGGAGGGAAAAGAACTGATTCAATTCTTCTGCGTGCCAAAGAAAGATGGTACTTTTAACAAACCGTCTGATTTTCCGGAACGTTGGGAAACGTTCAAAAATTACAATATTCGAGATGTACAGGTAGAAATGCAGATTTATCAGCAGCTTGCAAAATTACCATTGTCACAATATGAGATGGGACATTACATCACAGACCAGATGATTAACGATTATGGCATCTGCATTGACACACAGCTTGTGCAAAATGCGATTGCGATGAATGCGAAATTTCGGGAACAGGCGTTGCAGCGTGCAAAAGAAATTACGGGCTTGGATAACCCAAATTCTCCTCTACAGGTTCTCGGCTGGTTGGAAGAACAGGGTGTGAAATCCGCCTCACTGGACAAAGAAGCGGTCGCAGAATTGCTCCGGACGACAGACGGCAGCGTGAAAGAAATGCTCTTGCTACGGCAACAGTTATCCAAATCTTCCGTGAAGAAATATGAAGCAATGCAAAAAGTTGCAGCCTCTGATGACAGAGCAAGAGGGCTGATTCAGTTTTATGGTGCGACTAAGACAGGGCGGTTTTCAAGTAAGTTAATTCAGGTGCAGAACTTACCAAGAAATGCTATTTCCGATTTACCGATTGCCAGAGAACTTGTCAAAGAAGGCAACTACGAAGCCGTGGAGTTACTATATGACAGTGTGCCGGACGTTCTGTCACAGCTCATCCGGACAGCGTTTATCCCATCTGAGGGCTGTCGGTTTATCGTGGCGGACTACTCGGCGATTGAAGCGAGAGTCATCGCTTGGATTGCACATGAACAGTGGATTCTGGATACGTTTGTAAACGGCGGTGATATCTATTGTGCGACTGCCGAGAGAATGTTCCATAAACCGGTTGTGAAACACGGTGTGAACGGAGAGTTACGGCAAAAAGGCAAACAAGCCAGTCTGGCGTGTCAGTATGGCGGTGGAACCGGTGCTATGAAGGCAATGGGAGCGTTGAAACTTGGCATGAAGGAAGAAGAATTGAAGCCGCTGGTTGACGCTTGGCGTGCGGCGAATCCAAAAATCGTCCGGCTTTGGTATGAGGTCAACGATGCTGTGATGGATGCGGTTCTGTACAATCGCCCGCAAAAAATCGGGAATTTGCAGTTTTACTGTGCCTACAATCGCCTGTTCATCGTCCTGCCAAGCGGTCGAAAACTCGCCTACTACGCTCCGCAGATGACGACAAACAAATTCGGAAATCCGTCTGTCAGCTATCTTGCCCTGACCGCCGCTCACAAATGGGACAGAGTTGAAAGCTCGCCCGGAAAGTGGGTGGAAAATATCACGCAGGCAACTGCACGGGATTTACTTGCAGAGGCGATGCGGCGGATTACAAAACGTGGGTTTCATATCGTCATGCACGTCCACGATGAACTGATTGTAGATGTTCCCAAAGGGCAATCTTCGGTGGAAGAATTATGTGAAATGATGTGTGAGAATCCGAAATGGGCTGACGGCTTGCCGCTGAGTGCGGATGGGTTTGAATGTGCGTTTTATCAGAAGGAGTGACTCCTCAATTTTGAGCAGTCTCCCATAAAATCAATCAAAAAGCTTCATATGCTATCGTTTGCGATTGTCCGCATATAGCGGACAGAAAGGTAAGGTCTTTATGCAAGAATTCATCAAAATCAACATGACAAACGCACAGCAGCCAACTGTCTCCGGCAGGGAGCTGCATCAGGCTCTGGGAATTGAAACACGCTACAACGACTGGTTTCGCCGGATGTGCGAATATGGCTTCATTGAAAATGAGGACTTTTACTCAATTTTGAGTAAAACCTCAGACGGCGGCAGACCGTCTGTTGACCATCAGCTCACCATCGACATGGCGAAAGAACTCTGCATGATTCAGCGTACCGACATCGGCAGGAGAATCCGACAGTATTTCATTCGTGTGGAAAAGGAACGACATCAGTACTCGCCGATGCTGCAAGAGCTGATGGCGTTGGAGATGCAGCAAAAATCACTTGCCGCACTGTATTACGGAATCTGGAAAGGAAGTCTTGAAAATGGCAAATAAGTATAACGCTGAGGGCTATTTTAGCCCTGTGGAATATGAAGTATTCACACGTATCGGACGCAAAGAACGACAGAAGCAATATCGACCGCTGGTGTACATCTGCTCGCCTTACTCGCAAGGCTGCATTAACGAAAATATCGAAAACGCAAGACGCTATTCTCGGACAGCGGCTCTTCGAGGATACATTCCGCTTGCTCCGCACTTGCTCTTTCCGCAGTTTCTCGATGACTGCGACAAGCAGGAGCGGCAGCTTGCAATCCGTATGAACAACATCCTGCTTGGGAAGTGTCATGAGCTTTGGATTTGCGGAACTGTCGTCTCCAAAGGCATGAAACAGGAAATCCGCCGTGCCGGTGAAAAAGGTATCCCGATTCGCTGGTTTAATGAAGAAATGGAGGAATTAAAATGAGAACGGAATCGCTTACAACCAAAAACAAGTATGGACAGACCGTCACACTGCCGCCGCAGAGTGACACCAAGGGAATGCAGCAGATTGCAGCCATTCTGGAAGAAAACGGGATTTCCTATGAAAAGGAATTCTGTTTCGATGAAACCGGTTTCCGCAGAATGAAATTCGACTTTGCCGTAATGCGTGACGGCAAACCAAAGCTGCTGATTGAATATGACGGCAGAGTGCATTATGAGGCGGAATATTTCCGGAATGTCGGCAACCGTCCGGAACGCAATCAGGCACATCTGGTGAAAAGAGCCATTGCCGATTTGCGGAAAAATGAAGTCGCCGCTCATTTCGGTGTACCGCTTCTCCGCATTAGTTATTTTGATGATGTCCCAAGAGATCGCATCCTTTTGTGGGTGTATCGCTATGTGGATGGCAATGAGCTGCACGCTAACGATGAAGTGGCAATGCTGGATTTGCTGGAAACTTACGGTTTTGATTTTCCCTACGTGCCGCCTTCCAAGCCTACCAAAGCCGAACAGAAACGAATCCAAATCATGACAGGAGGAAAGAAAAATGCGTGAATTGAAAATTGCTTATGGGAATTCCCGGAATCAGAAAAAATGGTCTAATAAGACTGCATCGTGGGAAGATTATTTGCTTTCCCGCATCGAAACGCCTACAGTGACAACGGAAAGCACCGCAGAATATGCCAAAATGTCCAAAGCGGAACGAGATGCTATCAAGGACAGAGGCGGCTTTGTGGCAGGCCATTTGCGGGATAATCGCCGTCTGGTAGACCATGTTGTCTGCCGTTCCATGCTGGTGTATGACATGGATTTTATTACTTACGAGTACTTAAAACAGATGTCCTTTCCGGTATGCAGTGCGTGGTACACAACCCACAGCCACACGCCGGAACATCCGAGAGCAAGACTGATTATTCCGCTGTCAAGAGATGTTACGCCGGATGAGTTCGTTGCCGTTGCAAGACTGGAAGCGGAGACTCTGGGAATTCTCACGATGATTGACCCATGCTCATTTCGCTTGAATCAGCTGATGTATTGGCCGACAGTTTCTTCTGACGGAGAGTTTCTCTCCGGACATTGTGACGGTCCGTTACTTGACCCGGATGAGATTCTTTCTGACTTCCCTTATTGGAAAGACCTCTCTCTTTTACCCACCACGCCGAAGGAAAGTATCATACAAAAACAAGTTTCCAAGCAAGCAGACCCTCTGGAGAAAAGTGGTGTTGTCGGTGCATTTAACCGCACCTATTATCCTATCCAAACGGTAATAGAAACGTTCCTGTCGGATGTCTATGCAGCTTCTACGGTTACCGATCGATATGACTTCATCGCCGGAGAAAGCACTGCCGGTGTTGTGATTTATGAAGATAAATTCGCCTATTCCCACCATGCTACTGACCCGGCATCCGGAAAGCTCTGCAATGCCTTTGACTTGGTGCGGCTGCATAAATTCGGTGATACTCATGCGTCTTTTTCAGAAATGACAAGCCTTGCAATTGCCGACCCGAAAGTCAAGATACAGCTGGCAAAGGAAAAACAAAAAGAAGCACAAGCGGATTTTTCAGAGGATTGGCAGGAAGCCTTGGCATACAGCAAAAAAGGCGATTTAATCAACGATATCCGCAATCTCCGCCTGATTCTGGAACACGATGAGAATTTGCAAGGCATTGTTTTTAACCAACTGGCGGACAGCATGGAGATTGTCGGAGAAGTCCCGTGGAATCACCCTGCGAAATTCTGGCGAGATGCAGACGATGCACAGCTCATCTGTTACATCGAGGAGCAGTACGGCACGTTCAGTCAAAGAAATTACCTAAATGCCGTGGCAAAGGTCGCAGACGACCGTTCCTATCACCCCATCAAGGACTATTTCGAGAGCTTGCCGGAATGGGACGGCGTGCCGAGAGCAGAGCTGTATTTCATCGAGTATCTCGGTGCGGAAGACAACGCATATACCCGTGCAGCGACACGAAAACTGCTTTGTGCAGCATATCGGCGGATTTATGAGCCGGGTGTGAAGTTTGATTACTGCTTGGTTTTGGTAGGTCCGCAGGGCATCGGAAAATCCACAGCGATTGCGAAGCTGGGCATGGAGTGGTACTCCGACTCTCTGGCACTCTCCGATATGAACGACAAGACCGCAGCGGAAAAATTGCAGGGCTATTGGATTCTGGAGATTGGTGAGCTTGCCGGAATGCGGAAGGCGGAAACAGATAAAACCAAGGCGTTTCTCTCTCGACAGGACGATAAGTACCGTGCATCATTCGGACGGCGTGTCACGCCGCATCCGAGGCAATGCGTCTTCATTGGAACAACGAATGCAGAGAACGGCTATCTCCGAGATGTCACAGGCAACCGCCGTTTCTGGAACTTACGTGTCACAGGCGATTGTGAGCGGCACCCGTGGAATATCACGCAGCACGACATCGACCAGCTTTGGGCAGAAGTGAAGACCATCGCTCCGGAAGAACCGCTGTACCTCTCGCATGAGGTGGAAGCTTATGCAAAGAAGGAGCAGAACGCTGCGGTGGAAACCGATGAGCGTGAAGGCTTAGTGGCTGCGTATTTGGAGACGCTTTTGCCGAAAAATTGGGAGGAGATGGATCTCTACGAGAGAAGAACTTACCTGTCGGAAATCTCCGACCCTATGCAGCCGAAAGGCACGGAGAAGCGTCAAACTGTCTCGAACATGGAAATCTGGTGCGAATGCTTCGGGCAATCCAAGGATAGTTTGAAACCCTTTGATAGCTATGCGATTGCTGCGATTATGATGCATTTTGAGGACTGGGAGAAGACAAATCAGCGTGTGACATCCAAGATATATGGCAGACAACGTATCTATCAGAGAAAAGCATAAGAAAAGAAGCTGTCCGCTTGTCCAACACTTGTCCTTGTGGCTGTCCATGGAAAAAAGCCCGAAATTACGTGGGATTCAACACATTGTGACAAGTGGGACAAGATTTCTATATAGAGTATAAAAATATAAGTATAAATAGGTATATATATATACTATATAGGAAATTTTTGTGTCAGTTGTCCTGAAAAATCGAAAAAGTGCCGAAATTGCGTGGCTTTTCGTGGGACAAGTGTTTGGACAGGGTATCGGACAGGACAGGAGGATGAAATGCAAGAAAACGAAATCGAAAAGAAATTAAAGAATCAGGTGGAAGCGGCACATGGATTGTGTCTCAAGTTTACTTCTCCCGGCAACAATGGCGTGCCTGACCGCATTCTGCTTTTTCCAAATGGTCGTATTGCTTTTGTGGAAGTAAAAGCACCGGGCAAAAAACCTCGAAAGCTGCAGCAATACTGGTTGGAAACTTTGGCACGGTTTGGGTTTCCCTGCATGGTGCTGGATCATCCAGAGCAGATAACCAAGGTCATTCAAGAGCTGACAAATCCCAATCATTCGCATGGAGGCGATGAAACATGAGAGAAATTTTCAAAGCACATTCGTACCAAAGGTATGCAGTGGAATACATCAAGCAGCACCCAATTACTGCACTCCTACTCGATATGGGACTTGGCAAAAGCGTGATTACCCTTACCGCCATTCAAGACCTGATATATGATAGCTTTGAAGTATCAAAAGTTTTAATTGTTGCACCACTTCGGGTAGCAAAATCAACATGGTCTGCAGAAATCGAAAAATGGGAGCATCTAAAGCTCCTCAGCTACAGCATAGCCGTTGGCACAGAAGCAGAACGTCTGGCAGCACTGAAAACAGACGCAGACGTGTACATCATCAATCGAGAGAACATTGACTGGCTCGTAACGAAATCCGGTATTCCTTTTGATTTCGATATGTTGGTCATTGATGAACTCTCCAGCTTTAAATCCCATCAATCGAAACGCTTCCGTGCGTTGATGCAAGTGCGTCCAAAAGTAAAGCGTGTGGTCGGTTTAACCGGAACGCCAAGCAGTAACGGTCTGATGGATTTATGGGCTGAGTTTCGGCTGCTGGATATGGGACGAAGGTTAGGAAAATTCATCGGGCAATACCGCAGCACCTACTTTACGCCGGAAAAGCAGAACGGCTACGTGGTGTATTCCTACAAGCCACTTCCCGGTGCAGAGGAGCAAATCTACGACAAAATATCCGACATCACCATCTCTATGCAAGCCGCCGAACATCTACAGATGCCGGAGCTGATTTCCACGACATACGAAGTCGAGATGGACGATATGGAGCAAAAGAAATACAGAGAACTGAAGCAAGACCTTGTTCTGCATTTGGAAGATGCTGAAATTACAGCCTTAAACGCAGCGTCTCTCTGCGGAAAGCTCTCACAAATGGCGAACGGTGCAATCTACGATGCCGACAAAAACAGCCTTGTATTTCACGACAGGAAGCTGGATGCTCTGGAAGACTTGATTGAAGCTGCCAACGACAAGCCGGTTCTGGTTGCCTATTGGTTTCAACATGATTTGAATCGTATCGAGGAACGGCTGACAAAACTTAAAATCTCACACAGCAGAATCACATCTGCCGACAGCATCAATAGCTGGAACAAGAGAGAAATCGCTGTGGGACTTATTCATCCTGCCTCTGCCGGACACGGGCTGAACCTGCAAGCCGGTGGCAATACGCTCATCTGGTTCGGGTTGACATGGTCGTTGGAACTGTATCAGCAGACCAACGCCCGCCTTTATCGGCAAGGGCAAACAGCAAAAACCGTTGTGATACAGCACATCGTCACAAAAGGCACGGTGGATGAGCAAATCCTGCAAGCATTGCAGAGAAAGGAGCAGACACAAACCGCACTCTTAAACGCCGTAAAAGCCGAATTGGGAGGTATTACATGAAGACGTACAAAATCAATCACGTCACCCTTCCGGATGCAGAACACCCTTACAAGGAGCTAGCCGGAGCCATCATCATTCAAGCTTGCAATGACTATATGGACGAAAGAGCCGGTCAAGCAACGTTCAGGAAAACGCCTCGCCTCATGGAAGTCCTGCAGTTCTTCTCTTCGGAGTATTTCACGCTGCTAACGGACATCGAACCGGAATATTTGTTGAAAGGTCTGGAGCATCGGATTACAGCTTGGCAGAAGGAATTGGAGGCAGAAGAATGACAGCACAGGAATACATGAAGCAAGCAAAGATTTTGATTCATCGCATCCAGCGGAAACGGCGAGAAGCAGAAGACATCCGGATGCGGGAAGCCTATCCATCTTCTCCGGCTTACAGTGATACACCGAGAACTACGTCTCCCAATCCCAATCGAATCTCTGACGAAATTCTTCATGCGATTCAGTTGGAGAAGGACGCCGATGCAATCTTCTCGGAATTGCAAATGCTAAAAAGTCGGTTTCAAAAAGCGATCGACTGTCTGGAGAATCCGGATGACAAGGACTTGCTCTACAAGAGATATATCGAATTCAAGGAATGGAAGCAAATCGCACACGAGATTGGCTACAGCGAATCCCACACCAAACGGCTGCACAGCAACATCATGAAAAAGTTGATACACGATGATACACCATAATACTTGATGATACACTTGGTTTGTGCTATACTGTATACTAGGAAAACAGGATAAAAACAAGCCTTCGTGGGAGCAATTCCGTGAAGGCTTTTCTTATGCCCATAAGGAGGTGCAGCGTATGCCACAAAAACCGAAAACGCCCTGTAAACATCCCAGCTGCCCTGCCCTAGTCGATGCCGGTCAATGCTACTGCGACAAGCACAAATCGCTGCATCCGGAACGCCCCTCTCCGGCAAAACGTGGCTACAACTCCCGTTGGCGTAAGGTTCGAGCTGCCTACCTCTGCAAGCATCCACTGTGCGTCAAGTGTCTTGCTCAGGGACGCTACGTGCAAGCAACCGTGGTAGACCACATCGTTCCGCACCGTGGCGACCCTGCACTACTCTGGAACGAGAACAACTTCCAAGCTCTCTGCAAGCCCTGTCACGACAAGAAGACCGGCTTGGAAGACAAGAATCCGGTCTATCATTACTGAATTGTGAATGAATTGCATGGTATCTGCTGCAATTCTGTGCTGCAATGCCCTTTTCGGTGACGGGAGGGGGCATATGAATCCTTTGTGTACATTCCATGAATACCGGTGCTGCCCTTCGTGTGCAACTTTGCGAAATCAAACGCCAAAAAATTATTTTATCAAATGAGGTGAAGCCAATGGCAAAAGACGGTACAAACCGTGGTGGATTCCGAGTCGGTGCAGGTCGGAAACCCAAGGCAATCACAGAAAAAATCGAATCCGGAAATCCCGGCGGCAGACCGCTTACCGTGGTTTCGCTGGAAAATCAGGCTTCGGAGCTGCAAGGCGAAGATATGCCGCCGGTTCGTGAATACATGAAATCGAAACAAAAAGACGGCTCCGTGCTGTATGCAGAAGAAATCTATAACGAAACATGGGAATGGCTGAAGAAATACGGCTGCGAGCATCTGGTTCTACAGGAAATTCTCGAACATTTCTCCATGACTTGTGCAAGATTGATTCACTGCGAAGAAGCAATTTCCGAATACGGCTACCTGATGAAAAAGGCGAACGGTTCTCCGGCGACTTCGCCTTATGTGACGATGAGCCACGAATATCGCAAGCAAGCGAATCAGTTGTATTACCAAATTTATCAGGTAATCAAGGAAAATAGCTCCGTGGAAGTAAATAATTTGACTTCTACCAATGATGTGATGGAGCAGCTTTTACGCTCTAAGCTCTAATACCAAAAAACCGCTGTCACAGGCGGTTATTTTTATGGGAGGTATCATGAAAGCACGAACTTACAAACCGGAATCGGAAGTCCCATTCTGGAAAGAATTGAAAAAGTCTCGTCCCTATTTGACCAAGCAGCAGTATTGTACACTCAAGGGACAGGCTGTGAAAGGAAAAGTCAGAGACGCTCGAAAGGGCTTGCAGAAAATTTTGTACAGGAGGAATGGATGATGCAGACAACGAAAGATTTTCAACTGATTTCTGTGGAGAAGTTGATTCCATATGTGAACAATGCCAGAACGCATTCCAAGGAACAGATTTTGAAGCTGCGTTCCTCGCTGCGGGAATTTGGATTCATCAATCCGATTTTGATTGACCGCAATTACAACGTTCTGGCAGGACATGGAAGGCTGATGGCTGCTAAAGAAGAAGGTATTTCCGAAGTGCCCTGCGTGTATGTCGACCATCTGACCGAAGCCCAGAAGAAAGCATATGTGCTTGCGAACAATCGCATGGCGTTGGATGCCGGATGGGATGAGGAACTGCTCTCTGTCGAGATGTCGGAGTTGCAGGAGTTGGGCTTTGATTTGGAGCTTACCGGTTTTGATGAGAAGGAAATTGCAGACCTGTTTGCAACAGATGACGAAGCAAAAGAAGATGATTTTGACGTTGATAAGGCATCGGAACTTCCACCATTTGTAGAATCGAACGACATTTGGCTGCTTGGGAGACATCGGCTGATGTGCGGCGATTCCACAAAAGCTGAGGATGTGCAAAAGTTGATGGATGGCAAAAAAGCGAATCTCTGCATCACAGACCCGCCATATGGAATCGCAATCGGAACCGGTGCAGCTTACCAAAATGCAAAAACCGACCGCACTATTATGAACGATAATCTGCCGGATGATGCGTTTATCGAATTTCTTGTGAAAGCATTTTCTAACATGAAAAACAGCCTAATTCCCGGCGGTGTATTTTACATCTGGTACGCTTCCAGCAAAAGCCTTGTTTACCTGAAAGCTCTGGAGCAAGCGGAGCTTACCATGCGGCAGAATCTCATCTGGGAAAAAGACCGATTTACCTTGGGACGGCAGGATTATCAGTGGTCATTCGAGCCTTGTATCTACAGTTGGGCAGAAGGTGCAGCCCATAAATTTTTTAACGACCGAAAGCAATCCACTGTGCTTCATTTTGACAGACCGAAAGCGTCTAAGCTGCACAGCACCATGAAACCGCTTCCGCTGATTGGCTATCAGATGAAAAATTCTTCACAGGAAAATGGCATCGTGTTAGACTTGTTCGGAGGCAGCGGCACAACGCTAATTGCTTCTGAGCAGTTGAACCGTATCTGCCATACAATGGAACTTGACCAGAAATATGCTTCTGCCATCGTCAGACGCTACGTTGCCTTAAAAGGCGGTTCAAATTCAGATGTATTTGTTCTGCGAAACGGTGAGAAGCTGCCTTGCAGTGCGGTGCATGATTTCACTGCGGAGGAGTTGGATATTACGGATGGCAGCGTGGATGATGTGCAGAGAAGTGACCGCAACCCATGAGAATCGACCGCATCTGGGCAATGCCCAATAAATGGACATTTCAGATTCCGCCAATTGCAGCTTTGCTGAAAGAAGAGATGACAGGCGGCATTTGGATTGACCCATTTGCCGGAAAAAGCAGTCCTGCACATATCAAAAATGATTTGAATCCGAAGTGTTCCGCTGCGTATCACATGGATGCTTTGGAATTTTTGAAGCTCTTCGATAACGATTCTGCTGATGGCATTTTGTATGACCCGCCATATTCACCTCGACAGGTGAGAGAATGTTATGATAATATTGACGGCAATATCAAGTGGGATGGCAAAGTGAATTTCTGGAGTGATACCAAAAATGAAATTGCAAGGATATTAAAGCCAAACGGAAAAGCAATTTGCTTCGGCTGGAACAGCATGGGCATTGGCAAGACAAGAGGATTTGCAATGAATCGTATTCTGCTTGTTCCGCACGGCGGTTCTCGAAATGATACCATTTGCACCGTTGAAATAAAAAGAGGTAATACATGAAACATAATACATTAACCCTCGGCAGTCTCTTTTCAGGCTCCGGAGCGTTCGAACTCGCCGGATTGCTGGCAGGAATACAGCCCATCTGGTCTTCAGAAGTTGCACCGTTTCCGACTCGAGTCACCACAAAACGGATGCCATTTGTAAAGCATTACGGCGATATTTCAAAATTGAATGGGGGTGATCTTGAGGCTGTCGATATTATCACATTCGGCAGTCCTTAGCTTTGTCAAGATTTATCAATTGCCGGAAAACGCACCGGCTTACACGGTTCTCGCTCCGGATTGTTTTTTCACGCAATCCGAATCATCAAAGAAATGAGAGATGCAACAAATGGAAAATATCCAAAATTCGCAGTCATGGAGAATGTCTCAGGAATCCTCTCAAGCTCCGGCGGTGAAGATTTCCGCTGCGTCCTTGAAGCGTTCTGCCGGATTAAAAATGAAGCCGCTGCAATTCCTCGACCTGCGAAATGGACAGGGGCAGGACAGATTTTGGGAGACGATTTTTCCTTTGCATGGAGAATTATCGATGCTCAATACTTCGGAGTCGCCCAGAGACGCAGACGCTTGTTTCTTGTCGCAGATTTTGATGGCAAACGTGCCGGAAAAGTATTATTTGAGTCCGAAGGCTTGTCAGGGTATTCTCCGCAGAGCTTCCGAACGTGGCAAGCAGCTGCCGGATATTTTGCGGATAGCGTTGGAACGACAAGCTCATATTGTTTAATGGATCAGGGCGGAACACGGATGGACGTTTCGCTGGATAAGACCGGAACACTCCGTGCTCAGGCAAATCATCCGCCTTGTGTTTTGGAGGAAAATGTGCCGAAAACACTGAAGATTCGCTGCGGTCATGGGAACGGCGGTCGAGGCGCTTTGATTCAAGAAAACATTTCCGCTACGCTCGCCACCAACAACGACCAGACGCTGTTCGTCCCGAAAGCCTACGGTGTATGTGCCAAGCATAGCAACTCCATGCTGTCGGATAATCCGAATAGCGGGTTTTACGAAGCTCAGACTTCCCGAACTATCGACACATCCAATCAGTCACCGGATAAGAATCAAGGTGGCATAATTGTGCTGGAAGGCAATGGAAGCAGACCTTCTCATCGAGGTGACGGATACAAAGAATCCGAAACTATGTATACGTTAAATACCGTAGAAACGCACGCTATTTGCACTGATTATCTGGTTCGCCGATTGACTCCGCAGGAATGTGCTTTGCTGCAAGGTCTGCCGCCTTGGTGGTGTGATAATCTGGAAACGGAAAATCCTACTGAGAAAGAAGTTACATACTGGCAAGGCATCTGGAATGAGTGGAACGCCCTTAACGGCAAAAAGCCGAAGTCCCGAAATCAGGTCGTGAAATGGCTGCAAAATCCGCATTCTGATGCTGCGGAATACATGATGTACGGCAACGCCATCTGCATGAGCTGCGGATTTTTCGTCCTCTCCGGCATCGCCTATTTTGCAGAAAATCCGGACATGTAAAAAGCACAAATCCAACCTCTAAAACCGCCGAATTTTCGGTAGGTTTAGCCGCTTGCATTGTGAGAAAAACAGAGGTAATATCGTAGTAATCCGAAAGGAAAAAACGAAACAGGAGGACGAGAATATGACCATTTTCTACAATTGCACCGGCACTCGCCGGAAGGAGCTTGTGACTGCCATCAGCGAAATCACCGGAGCGAAAGCGGAGTACCAGTTCATGCCAACTCAAGCCTATCAAATCGATTATTTCACAGTCGATAAAGACGGCAATCTCAGCTTTGACGACCGTGCCGACAGCGAGGAGATTGAACTTTTGATTGAGGCATTATACCAACGTGGCTTTGTTGCGGAAAGCCCAAATCTGCTGACCATCGAGCTGCCGGAGGAGATGTTTGATGAAACGACTTTTGCCAACCTTGACCGCATTCTGGAAAATCGCCATGATTTAATCTGCCATGCTTTGCAGACAGATTCTTTGGCATATGAAAAGTCGGACGGCAAGGTGAAATTTCCTTGGTTCACTACCGAAGAACCGGAGGACGCAGAGGCGTACAGCCAATTCGTCACGGCATTGTGCAAAATGGCGAAAGAGCAAAAACGCATCAATCACAAGCCCTGCACCACCGACAATGAAAAGTTTTCCTTTCGCTGCTTTTTAATTCGGTTAGGCTTTGTCGGGAAAGAATTTTGGCAAACCAGAAAAGTATTGCTCCGTCATTTAACCGGCAGCTCCGCCTATCGCTTTGGCAACCCGAAAGGAGGCACTTCTGATGAAAACGCCCAGCCCACAGGAGCTTGAACAGCTTCGCAAAAGGTATCCTACCGGCACGAAAATTCGCCTTATCGCCATGACCGACCCGCAAGCTCCGCCACCCGGAACGGTCGGCAAGGTGCAGTTTGTTGATGATATTGGCGATATTCATGTCGCTTGGCAGAATGGTTCTTCCCTTGCCTTGATTCCCGGCGTGGATGCTTTTGAGGTGCTCTAATTTCAACCGATTAGGCAGCCGAAATTTATGAGAGACGCTCCTTCATTTTATCTAAGTATACCATAAAATAGCAACGATTGCAAGGGTGTAATCTACACAAATAGCCTGCCGATATACAGCCGATTTTTCTCCGATTTAGCCGCTTGATAGTCCTCCGAACGTATGGTAATATACGATACAACGGAACGGCAGAAAGCCGAAAAACCACCGAAAATACGGAGGAAAATCAAATGAACGCAAAAACCGAACAGCAGATTGCAAACCTGAAAACCCAGACGATTGGCGTGGAAATTGAGATGAACCACATCACCAGAAAGAACGCTGCAAAGCTCGCAGCCGACTTTTTCGGAACAGGACGCTACGAGGACACGGCACACCGAAACGGCTACTACACTTGGTCGGCATGGGATGCTGAGGGACGGGAGTGGAAATTTCAACGGGACGTCAGCATTGCCGGAGCAGACAGCGAAAAGTGCGAACTGGTAACGCCGATTCTGCACTACGAGGACATTGAAATCCTACAGGAACTGGTACGGAGGCTGCGGAAAGCCGGAGCGATTTCTCACGCCGGAGTTGGTGCAGGCGTTCACATCCACATCGGAGCGAATGGGCACACACCGCAAACCCTGCGAAATCTCGCCAACATCATGGCAAGCCACGAGTCCTTGCTTGCCGAGGCTTTGAAACTCGATACCAATCGGATGCGACATTATTGCCGAACGATTGACCCGAACTTTTTGGAGCAAGTCAATCGGAAAAAACCTCGCACGATGGCACAATTCGCCGACATCTGGTACACCTCGCAAGGACAGGATTACGGCAGAAATCAACACTACAACAACAGCCGATACCATATGTTAAACTACCATGCGACCTTTACCAAAGGTACGATTGAGTTCCGATTGTTCCAATTCGACCGACCGGAAAACGGTAAAAAGAACGGCTTGCACGCCGGGCAATTGAAAAGTTACATTCAGCTTTGCTTGGCACTTTCGGAACTTGCAAAGGAGCTGCGAACGGCAAGTCCAAAACCGCAGCAGCACGAGAATCCGAAATTCGCTATGCGAACATGGTTGATTCGGTTGGGACTGGTTGGCGATGAATTCGCCACCGCCAGAAACTTCCTCACCAAGAACCTTTCCGGCAACTCCGCATGGAGATTCGGCAACTAAGAGACATAGCCTTATGCCTCCCCATTCGACCGCTTCGGCGGTCTTGTGGTGGTAGAAGGGTAAGCCTCTAGAGGCGAAAACAAAGCCTTTCGGAAAGGATTTTTTCTATGAAACGATTTTACATCGCCTACGGTTCGAATCTCAACGTTCGGCAAATGCGGATGCGTTGTCCGGATGCAGTAATCATCGGGACGGCATTCATTCCCGATTATCGGCTGCTGTTCAAGGGCAGCAAATCCGGCAACTACCTCACCATCGAACCGCATTCCGGCAGTCGAGTGCCTGTGGCAGTCTGGGCTGTTTCGGCACGAGATGAACGGCAATTGGATATTTACGAGGGCTTTCCGAATTTCTACTACAAGAAAGGTTTTTCGCTGGACGTGAAACAATCGGAAAGCAGAAAAATCCGCAAGCTGACGGCGTTTGCCTACATCATGCATGAAGAGCGAAAACTTGGAATGCCAAGTTCCTTGTATCTCCAAACTTGCGGTACGGGATACCGTGACTTCGGTTTTGATTTGCAATATTTGCTGGATGCGATGGATGCCAGCCGAAAGGTGGTGCAGTAAGATGGAGAAAAAGATTTGCCCAATTTGCGGAAAGCCCTACACCGGACATCCGGCACTTTCCAGAACCAATGACAAAACGGAAATCTGCTCGGATTGTGGTATCAGGCAGTCGCTGCAAAGCATCGGGATTTCGCCGGAGGAACAGGAAAAAATCCTGTCGATTATCCATAGGCATACGGAATATCGGGAGGAAAAGTAAATGCGTGTTTTGATAATTGAGCCAAGGAAATGTCCCCATGTTGCCGAGATTGACGGCTCTTTGAAATCCATGCAAGAGATAGTCGGCGGTTATATCGAAGTCATCTGTCCATTTGCGGACAAGGTGGCGATTGTTTGCGATGAGGATGGGAAATTAAAACCCGATACGGAATGGAATCGATTGATACCGGAATGTGGCGACATCATCAAGGGTACGTTTTTCATTTGCGGAGTCGATGGCGAGGAATTCACCGACCTATCGCCGGAGCTGATAGAAAAGTATGCGAACTACTTCCGGAGCTATTTCATTCCCATCCGAATTGACGAGAACGGCAGCATTCACGTTATCGACTGATTCTTTCGGTTTCTTGCCCACAAAGCCTCCACGTTTCGGCGTGTGGGGCTTTTGCCGATACAGCGGAAAACTACCACTTTTGAAAAACAAGCCCACACGTGCGAACGTGGCGATTCCGTTTTTCCTTTGGTGTATACTACACAAATACCTCGCCGAAGTACAGCCTCTTATTCTGTACATTTAGCCGCTTGCTATTATTCCAAAACAGAGTTAATATACACACAACGCAAGGGAAACCAAGCGAAAAACAAAATTTTTGGAGGAAACGAAAATGATTAGTTACGCAGAGGCATTGAGCAGAGCAAAGGCAAACAGAACCGATTGGAACGAACGGGAGCGAATCGCAAAGGCAATCATCACTTGGGTGGACAGCGAGTACGAATACGAGTTGGAAATCGAAAACGAGGGCATGGACGACACCGAATTCACCGATTGGGTGGAGAAAAACGCCGAGGCATTTGCCAAAGAGGACGCAGTCGAAAACGAAACAGCCTTTGATGAGGTTTATCGCATCGACTACGAAACGGAAACGATTGACGATGATGCCGAGTTCGAGGAAGACTACGAAGCATGGGCAGAATTTGAATGGGAATGCCAAAACGACCGATAAGCCAAAAGCCTACCACCAAAACAAAAAGCCTCGGAACGCCGAGGCTTTGGCTCGTACAGGTTTTTCGTTTCCCCCACTGCGAGCATTGATGTATACTACACAATGAACTGCCGCGTTCTCCTCCGATTTTTCTGTTAGTTTAGCCGCTTGCTATTCCTCCGGTTGTATTGTAATATGGGTACAACGGAACGGGAAATACACCGACCGAATTCAATTTTACGGAGGAATATTTATGTGGCACGAAGGATGCATTGCAGTCAATGGGATTGCTTTTCACTACCAAGCAAAGGTTTATGACGTAGGCAGTATTTACGGTATCCGGCAAGGACGAATTTCCAAGCTGACGTTGAAACAAGACGGCGAGGTTGTTCTGAATTACGACCGAGGCTGGGATGTAAAACCTACAACACCGGAAGCTGAAATAGCCTTGGAAATCCTGATATACGATTATGCATAATTACAAAAACTAACCCCCTACCCTGCACGGAGCCGAAAGGCTCTGTTGCTCGTTCATATCTATTTTGGCATCCGTAAGGGTGTTTTTTTATTGTTTGGAGGCACGAGAAATGCGAAGATTAAAGGATTACAAGCCGACAAAATTCATGGCTGCGGATTCTGCATACAACAAGCAAGCGGCGGATTACGCTGTCGGTTTTATCGAGTGCCTCTGCCACACGAAGGGCACGTGGGCTGGGAAACCGTTTGAATTGATTGACTGGCAGGAGCAGATTATTCGTGATATTTTTGGAATCCTCAAACCAAATGGATATCGGCAATTTAATACTGCATACATTGAAATAGCTAAAAAGCAAGGCAAATCAGAACTTGCCGCTGCCGTTGCACTGCTTCTCACCTGTGGCGATGGTGAACAGCGAGCCGAAGTGTATGGTTGTGCTTCTGACCGACAGCAAGCTTCTATCGTTTTTGATGTCGCTGCCGACATGGTGCGAATGTGTCCGGCATTGAACAAGCGAGTTAAAATCCTATCCGCACAAAAGCGAATCCTCTTCCTCCCAACGAACAGTTTCTATCAAGTCCTATCCGCCGAAGCGTACTCCAAGCACGGCTTTAATATACATGGTGTGGTGTTCGATGAGCTACATACACAGCCGAATCGAAAGCTATTTGACGTTATGACCAAAGGCTCCGGCGATGCCAGAATGCAGCCGCTGTATTTTTTGATTACCACCGCCGGAACGGATACCCATTCGATTTGCTACGAGACGCATCAAAAAGCGAAGGATATCCTTGAGGGCAGAAAAATAGATCCAACCTTCTATCCTGTGATTTACGGTGCGGATGAATCGGACGATTGGACTTCTCCGGAAGTTTGGAAGAAAGCGAATCCCTCGCTTGATATCACAATCGGCATCGATAAAGTAGAAGCTGCTTGTAATTCCGCAAAACAAAATCCCGGCGAGGAGAACGCTTTTCGGCAATTGCGGTTGAATCAGTGGGTAAAGCAGTCTGTCCGCTGGATGCCGATGCAGAAATGGGATGCTTGCAAAAGAAGTTTCACGGAAGATTTTCTTGCCGGACGCACTTGCTACGGCGGTCTGGATTTGTCCAGCACGACCGATATTACCGCATTCGTTCTGGTTTTTCCGCCGGAAAATGAAGACGATTGCTACTATGTCCTACCATACTTTTGGCTTCCGGAAGAAACATTGCCGCTTCGTGTTTGCCGTGACCATGTGCCTTATGATGTTTGGCAGCGGCAGGGATTCTTGCAGACCACAGAGGGTAATGTGGTGCATTACGGCTTTATTGAAAATTTCATTGACAATCTTGGAAAGAAATTTCACATCAAGGAGATTGCCTTCGACCGATGGGGAGCGGTTCAGATGAGCCAGAACTTGGAAGATTTAGGATTTACGCTTGTGCAATTCGGACAGGGCTATCGGGATTTATCTCCATCAACGAAAGAGTTAATGCGATTGACATTGGAGCAAAAGCTCTGCCACAGCGGGCATCCGGTTCTTCGCTGGATGATGGATAACATTTTCATCAAAACCGACCCTGCCGGAAACATCAAGCCGGATAAGGAAAAATCCACAGAGAAGATTGACGGTGCGGTTGCCTTGATTATGGCACTGGACAGAGCCATTCGCTGTGGACTTGGTAATTCTGGGGTGAGTGTTTATGATGAGAGGGATCTTCTAGTGCTATGAAAAAACAGAAAGATTCAGGACTTGTATAACTCTATTCTTTATGTTATAATATTGATATGATTATGGTGCAAAAGGAGGAATGCACAGATGAATATATATTTCAATAACGCCTTAATTGGCACTACAACTGTGCAATGCAGCGTAACTTTGCCGAACAGAATCGATTACTATTCTTCGCATAAAGTTAACGATGAAGTTAGAGGATACTTAGTTTTTGATGGGACATGGAATTTTATTCCGCCATGTAGTGTGCAAAAAGAATTTAAAATACAAAAACTTGCTCTAATTCTGGAATCGCCGCATAAAAATGAGTATCAATCAAACAGTTATATTCCAATTGGACCAGCAAGGGGCACTTCTGGTGAAAGAATCGAAAGATGTATTGTGAATAGACAATGGGTTAGACAGCTTGATTCCAATTGTGTTTACGAAATATGTGTTATGAATGCTATACAGTATCAATGCTCCGCATGGAACTATATAAGTGGCTTTTCAAAATTGGATACAGTTCTACGCAATAACTTATTTAAAAAGATGTGGACAGGTTTTGCCAGAAAAAGTTTTGTTCACAGAATAGAAGATTATTCACCTGATAAGATTGTGAATTGCTGTACAGGTATGACGACTGATAATACCGGAAATGTATGTCCTCAACGGAATAGCTTAGCTGATTTAGTTGAAAAGGCGATACAAACATCATTTCAAGGCTCTCACATATGTGACTATCACCCTGCTACTCTCGGGAAAAAACAATGGAAATAATACACTAAAGCACTTGCAGCTGCAGGTGCTTTTTTCATACCTAAAAGGAGTTGATATAAATGGGAATTTTCAGCGGACTTTTCAAGTCCAGAGACCATCCCAAAAACAGCTACGACAGCCCATCCTACACCTACTTTTTCGGTCGTTCCAACAGCGGAAAACGAGTCAGCGACCGAACCGCTCTACAGCATACTGCCGTGTATGCCTGTGTTCGAGTGTTGTCAGAAGCAATCGCACAGCTTCCCTTGCACGTCTATCGATACACAGAAAATGGAAAAGAGCGTGTACCCTCGCATCCGCTTTTTTACTTACTCCACGACCAACCGAATCCGGAGATGACTTCATTCGTTTTTCGAGAAACCTTGATGTCACATTTGCTGATTTACGGCAACGCCTATGCTCAGATTCTCCGCAACGGCAAAGGCGAAGTCCTCGGCTTGTATCCGTTAATGCCGGATAAAATGAAGGTCGACCGTGATGAGAAAAACCGTTTGATATATATTTACAGCCGCTATGATGAGGCAAATCCAAACTTGAAAGAGCAAGGCGATATTGTGCTGTATGCCGATGAGGTGCTGCACATTTGTGGTCTAGGATTTGACGGCTTGGTCGGCTATTCTCCGATTGCAATGGCGAAAAATTCTATCGGGATTTCTATCGCCTGTGAGGATTACGCCGCTTCCTTTTTTGCAAACGGAGCAAGCCCGTCCGGTGTGCTGGAACATCCGGGCGTGATTAAGAATCCGGAGCGGCTTCGAGACGCTTGGGCAAAAGCATACGGCGGACATAACTCGCACAGAGTCGCTGTGCTGGAGGAAGGCACACACTACACGCCGATTTCGATTCCAAACAATGAAGCACAATTCTTAGAAACTCGCAAGTTTCAGGTAGAAGAAATCGCTCGCCTGTACCGTGTGCCGCTGCACATGATTGGCGACTTAGACCGTGCCACGTTCAGCAACATCGAACAGATGTCACTGGAATTTGTGATGTACAGCCTTGACCCTTGGATTGTTCGATGGGAACAAGCACTGCAAAAGGCACTCTTATCGGATTCTGAAAAAGGACAGTATTTTATCAAATTCAATGTAGACGGACTATTGCGTGGAGATTATGCAAGCAGAATGCAAGGCTATGCTACTGCACGGCAGAATGGTTGGATGTCCGCAAATGACATTCGCCAATTGGAAAATATGAACTTAATTCCGGATGAATTGGGTGGAAATTTGTATCTCTGCAACGGCTCTTACACAAAACTACAAGATGCCGGAGCAGCGTATGCCAAAACATCCGAGAACATGGAGGTAAGACATGAATAAATTTTGGAACTGGGTAAAAAATGAGGATTCCGGCGAAACGGAGCTGTATTTTGACGGACCCATCAGCGAGGAAAGCTGGTTGAATGATGAAATCACACCGGCAAAATTCAAGGAGGAACTCGCTCATCACGCCGGCGATTTGACCGTTTGGCTGAATAGTCCGGGCGGAGATGTGCTGGCGGCAAGCCAGATTTACACGATGCTGAAAAATCATAAAGGCAGGATTACCGTAAAAATCGATGCCCTTGCAGCTTCCGCTGCTTCTGTTGTAGCGATGGCTGGCGATAAAACTTTGATTTCACCTACTGGCATGATTATGTGCCACAATCCAGCAACTTTAGCGATGGGAAACAAGGCGGACATGGAAAAGGCAATCGAGCTGTTGGAGGAAGTCAAAGAATCGATTATCAATGCTTATGAAGCGAAAACCGGTCTTTCAAGAAGTAAGATTTCCAAAATGATGGATGATGAGACTTGGATGAATGCCAAAAAAGCGTTGAAATTGGGCTTTGTCGATGGTATTTTGTTTGCGAAACAGGATGAATCTGAACCGGAGGAAGAAAAAGAGCCGGAGAAAAATTCTGATTCAGCCGAAATGCTCTACACGCCATCCGTAACGGCAGCATCATTCTTACAAAAATTAACCGCCACGCAGCCGACCGGCATTCCCATCGACCAGTTGGAAAAGCGGCTGTCGTTGCTGCGAAACTAGTATACCATTAATAAAGGAGTTTTGACTATGACAATCAAAGAACTGCGAGAGAAACGCACGAAGGCTTGGGACGAAGCAAGAAATTTTCTGGATTCCAAGCGAACTGACAGCGGTCTGCTGTCGGAAGAAGACGCTGCAACCTATGACAAGATGGAAGCGGACGTGGTGAATCTTGGCAAGGAAATTCAGCGTCTGGAGCGTCAGGCTCAGCTGGACGCTCAGCTGAATGCACCGACTTCTCAGCCTGTTCTGTCCGCTCCACATGTACAGATTGAGCAGACGAAACGCACCGGAACAGCCTCAGCTGCCTACAGCAAGGCGTTCTGGAACAGCATCCGCAACCGGAATTTTGCCGACATTCGGAATGATTTACAGATCGGCGAGGATACGGAAGGCGGCTTTTTAGTGCCGGACGAGTTTGTGCGCCTGTAAAAGGCGATGTTTACAGTAGATTAGGCTCTACACCGCA
>ERZ773107.484-NODE-484-length-42713-cov-20.061161_pt1 | contig 42713 bp, 57 predicted proteins | sample MGYA00580571_ERZ773107 | MGnify/ENA primary metagenome ERZ773107 (study PRJEB29015, sample SAMEA2737843) | human gut metagenome | biome: human gut; feature: human-associated habitat; material: faeces | place: China | collected 2012 ... | reverse complement strand
CTGACCAGTTTGGTAAAAAAGTGAGAACATCCGATGAGGTGCAGAATTTTTTCTGCACCTTGTCGGTGTTTTGTAATTCTTGAAAGAATTCATTTCGTGAAACTTCTGTGAATCTTTTTCAAACTGGTCACGACCTGACCAGTTTGGGTTGTAGAATAAAAATACATCGGAAAGGGGGTGAAAGGCATGGGTCTCGTAGAACGGCGAGAAGAGATTTTGAAATTACTGATTTCCCGTCGGAAAAGCACAGTTCCAATTTTAATGCATGAATTTCATGTTTCAGAAAAAACGATTCGCCGGGACATACGAGCACTCATGCTGAAATATCCCCTTGAAACTTTTAGCGGAAACGGTGGCGGAGTACAGATACCGGAATGGTATGCTCCAAATAAAAATCTGCTGTCAAAAGAAGAAGTTACAGTTCTGGAAGAACTGCTGCAAAAGGCGGATGTATACCAAAGCCGAATACTAAAGCAAATTCTTGCCAGATTTGGTCCAGATACATATCGTCCATACAAAGCATAGGAGAAAAAGTGAAAGAAGTTCTAAAAATCCCCCTTAAAGCAACGCTCTATCGCCATCAACAATCCGCCTGCCACTTTGCCTGCGAACGCTTCGGCATCCTGCCCTCAGAGACACACAGTAATGGCGTGGCACTGCTGTGAGTTGACAAGGGAAACGTAAAAAGGTTGAAAAGGGTGGAAAAGGGTGGAATTGAATTGGAAGGGGTAAAAAGTGGTGAAAATGCGTGATGTTTTGGGTGGAATGAGATAGAAACAGAAAAGTGAACGAAAATTGAAGTGTCAAAAAAATCGCTCGGAAAATGAGAAAGTCCTCTGTTTTCCGGGCGATTTCGTTTTTGTGTTCAATTTTTGAGGGTGGCGTTTTACTGTTGTTTGAAAAGCGTTTGAAAACGTTCAAAACGGCGGAAAATCGCCGTTTTTTTGCTTTTGCGGTTTTGAACACATTGTTTTAGACACAGGTGGACGTTTTGAGAAAACAAGCTATAAAGGGGATGCGAACTTGCGAACTTTTTTGTGGAGAGATGCGAACTAGTTCCTATCCCTCTTTTTCTGCCTTATAGTTTTCTTCAAAATCATATATCATAGTTAGAAGTTTTGTTCGTTCTTTAAGCGGTAGATCTTTTAATATTCTTGCAACTTCATTTACAAGTTCATCGTCAGGAGCAATATCCGGATTCTGCACATTTATTGTCCCTGTTGAATGATTCCCTACAGCACCAATTGTAGAGTTACTAATATTTGAAATAGAGGTATTCTCTGCCTCTGACCCAAATAAGAGTCGATCTGTTGGTACATTTAGACGCACCGACAGCTTCATTACTATTTCACTATTCGGCATAGCCCCTTTTTTCCAATTAGAAATAGAGCCTTTTGCACCACCACATTCAGCGACTAAAGGCGTGATTTTTATCCCTTTTTCATCACATATCGCTTTCAGATTATTATAAAACATACAAAAAACACTCCTTATTTTTGGTTACAATTCACATAAATGCGTTTAAGTGAATTTTCCTTATTGACAAACCCATTTAAATGGGTTATAATATTAGCATACCAATACAACAGGGTATAAAAAGCCTTATGATAATTGTACCACAAAGTAAGGCAAAAGTAAATGAAAAAGGAGGAAAAATTATGAAAGTTATCAAGCGGATCCCGTGCCGAAAAAAGCCTGCTCCGGATGCAGCGGAGCAGGCAAAAAATGCGAAATCCTTGTATCAAGAGATGTTGTACCATAAGAAACAGGTTTCTCTTATGGTGTTCCCTCTTTCTAAACTGGGGGATAAGCCTTCCCTTGAAATGAAAAAAGCGTGCGAAAAGGTCAACAAAATCAAAATTATGCTTCGCAGTCTGCATCATACGAATCTTTAGCTTTTTTATATGCGTTTCTATTTGTGCGAGAAGTTGTATCCAATTCGCCTATATCGATACCGCTTTCAAGAAGTTTTTCTCGCAATTGATCGTGGTATTCTGATATAGCTTGTGCGATTGCAAACACAAGAATATCTGTTGCGAAATCTGTATGCATTGCTGTATTATAGCTATATTTGTTAAAGAGCCTTATGACATTTTGTTCGGAAAATTGATTGTTTTTCTTTAATACGTCTGCATCTTTATTCAAATGAACGTTAAGCATTGCATTTACAGCAAGTTCAGCAGTAAATTGCACATCATCTAGTTTTATCTGCATTGCTATCCCTCCTTTCCTGCTCCATTATAACACAATCCGGCAGGAAATACAACGGATTCGACAAGAATCGACAGAATATTATCACATTTTGAAAGGAGCGATTTTCATGTTACCGAGAATTTTACACACCTATTACTGTGTTACCACGACCTATTCGCCCACTGGAAAAACTGTCCGTCTGACAACGGTGCAGACCGGCGACAAGCCCAACAGCAGCTATTGTCTGGACGGGAAGCAGAACATCTATCGGGACTATTTCACCCAGCGGCTGATCGCAGAGCAGTTTGCCAAAGCCATGGGAGGCGATGCGACATGGTCGTGACCGAGAATCCAACGGCTTTGCAGATCGCTGCCAGTGCCAAATTTCACAGCACAGATGCGGCAAGCATCGGGTATCTGTATGACTGGTATGACGCTATCCCGGAGATGCTGGAAGCCAAGGAAGAACTGAAACAACGCATTCTGAAAACCAACGGCGTACACAGGAAGGATGATGAAAAATGACCCCAAAAACATTCGGTAAGCAGCTGCTGGAGATCCGCACCACGCTGGGACTGAGCCAGACGGAGGTTGCGGAGGCGGCAGAGGTATCCCAGAGCTATGTTTGTCAGCTGGAGCAGGACAAGTTTGTGCCGAGCATCACGGTGGTGCTGCGGCTGGCAAAGGCACTGCGTGTGCCGGTGGAGCGTCTGCTCCCCACAGAACCGGAAACGAAAAAGCGGAGGTATGCTTCATGAAAATCAAAATCGGAACGGTGATCGAGAATCACCTGATCTATGCCATTTACGGTACGGAGCACTGCCTTGCCAGACCGATCCTGCCGGACGGCGAATTCGTAGTCTGGCACATTGATGAGGACGGCAAGGGCGTGTGGGGCGGTGCGTATTTTCCCGATCAGATGGATGCAGAGTGGGAATATGCCAGCCGGTGCTTTCCGTGGTTTTCAGACAATGTGCTGTTTACCGCCAACGAGGACGATGACGAGGTGGAGGAAGCCGATGAAAAGACTGCATGAATGGGGCGGAGCACCGCCCAGACGGTCACAAAAGCTGCGGAAAACCGTGCGGCGAATGAAGAACTGCGGCTGTACAGACTGGGCGATCCTCCACGAGATCCGCACCAGCGACTGTTCCAGAACAGAGCAGAACAGACTGCTCCGAGAGTTGGGAATCTCCATAAGCCTAAGCGAAATGTAAAAGCCGAAACAGCGGCAGAGAGCCGCTGTCTGCCGGAGGTGGTCTACCGGTACTGAGGATGGCAGACCAGAAAGGAGTGCTATGGACTACATATCAGTAGAAGAAGCAGCAGTCTTGAAAAACTGTTCTGCAAGATATATCCAAAAACAGTGTAAAAACGGTGTTTTACCGGCAGTGGTGCAAGAACATCCGCAGAACCACAGAGCCTGTTATCAGATCCCGATCTCCGCATTTCCAGAGTCGTTACAAGCCAGATATTATCAGCAAAAGCGGCAGGCAATGGGAATGCTGCCAGAACCGATACCGACAGCGGAAACGCCGAAGCAGAAAGCAAAAGCCGTGCGGCAAATGACCATTGAGGACTGCACTGCACAGCAGCGGCAGGAGGTTCAGATCTGGACAGCAATCCTGCGAGAGTGGCAAGCCGGACGAAAGGGGTACGCCAAAAAGACCGACTATGACAAGCTGTATGTGGGCAAGTGTCAGCTGGAACACCCTGACCTACAGATCTCCACGGGGATCCTGTACCGAAAATGGAAGGCATATCTGGAACATGATCTCGCCGGACTGCTGGGGATCCGAGGCGGCAGCAACAAAGGCAGCAGCGAGATTCCACAGCTGGTGTGGGAGGCGTTTCTGTGGTTCTGGCTGAGCGAGAACCAGCCCACGGTCTGTGCCAGCTATCGCAACACTATCACATGGACAGAGGACTTTCATCCGGAGCTGGTGGCTTGTATCCCATCGGAGCGAAGCTTTCGACGGCGGATCGACCGAGATGTGGCAGAGGCAACGAAAATTCTGATGCGTGAGGGCGAAAAGGCGTTTTCTGACCGATGTATGCCGTACATCATGCGAATGTACGACCAGCTGGAGCCGAACGATGTCTGGATCGCCGACAACCACACACTGGATATTCAGTCACTGGACGAAAACGGCACCATTCACCGCCTGTATCTGACTGCATTTCTGGATGCGAAATCCGGTGTCATTACCGGCTGGAACGTGACGGAATCGCCGGATTCCCAGTCTACCATTCTGGCACTGCGGCACGGCATCCTGCGGTTCGGCATACCGAAAGCGGTGTACTTCGACAACGGTCGGGAATTTCTCACCCACGATGTGGGCGGAAAAGGACACCGCACCCGAAAATCTGACCAGAATGTCACAGAGCCGCCCACCATTTTGCAGCGGCTGGGCATTGAGATGCACAACGCCATTGTGCGGAATGCAAAAGCAAAGCCCATCGAGAGAACGTTCTACACGGTCAAGAGCCAGTTTTCCAAATCGTTCAGCGGATTTTGCGGCGGCACGATCTTAGAGCGTCCGGAAAGTCTGAAACGGCGGATCAAGAACAAAAAGCTCCCCCAGGACTATGAAGTCCGCAGTTATCTGAATGACTGGATCGACGGCGAATACAATCTGGAGGAGTACGGCGGTTCTGAGGCGAAATACCGGGGTATGAGCCGTCTGGATGTCTGGAACGGAGCGATCCGGTCGGTTCGCAAAGCGGCGGAGGCAGAGCTGAATCTGATGCTGATGCGTTCCACCAGAACCCAGAAGATCAAGCGGAACGGTGTGTATATCACCTTTGCCGGCGAAAAGATCTGGTACATGAAACCGGAGGAAACCATTCTGCATCTGGGCGAGGAGGTCTATGTGCGGTATGACCCGGCAGATCTGAAAACCGTCCGGCTGTACAACACCCAAGACCAGTATCTGTTTACCTGGGAGCTGGCAGACGCACTGATGCTGGATTATCTGACCTCTGACAAGATGGAAATCGCCAATGCAGAGCAGACGATCCGCCACACCAGAACGTTTGTACGGAATCAAGCCAAGGGTATCACGGCTGATCTGACCAATGCACAGCGGATCGACTATCTGGACGCTACGATCCGGAGAGCCGGAGAGGCAAGGAAGAAGCATTTCCAGATCAGAATGCCCAAGACGATCGAACCGGTGCGATCCGGAGAACCGCTGGAGGAAAGCCGCATGGTTTCCGGCAGCGAATTTCTCCCCGTGTCCATTGATCTGAAGAAAATGCAGCAAAATGCGAAAAAGCGAAAGGAAGAATAAGCGATGGAATACACAGAACATCAACAGAACCTGCTCCGGAAGCTGGAGCAGATGCAAAAGGACGAGGGTCTGAGCCTGAGTGCATTGTCTGCACGTCTGGGCATCTCCAAGGGAGCGATCTCCCAGTTATTCAGCGGCAGCTATCAGGCGAATCCGCAGAAGATGTTTGCCAAGCTGGAAAGCTATTTCGGCGTGAAGGAACAGGCAAAGCAGACCTATCAGGAATCCGGCTATGCAGATACCAGCATCTCCACGGAGATCTATGACATCATCGGTGTCTGCCAGATCAAGGGCGGTCTTGCCATTGCTGCCGGAGATGCCGGCATCGGAAAAACCAAGGCGGCACAGCACTTTGTGGCAGAACACCCGAACAACAGTGTTCTCATCACGCTGAATCCCTGCCTGACCAGCATCAAGTCCCTGCTGCGGCTGATTGCCGACCGCATCGGTGCTCCCATGGAACGCTCCAGAGATGCCCTATGGTATGCGATCCGGCAGAAGCTGAGTGACGGCACGGTGCTGATCTTTGACGAATCCCAGCACCTGCCGCTGAAAACCATTGAGGTGCTGCGGAGCTTCTCTGATGATTTTGCCGATCACGGGCAGACGCTGGGCATCTGCTTTATCGGGAACTTGGAAACGGTGACACGCATCGGCAGCAAGAAGGCAGAGTTTGCACAGATCGCCAACCGCACCAAGCAGAAGAAGCTGTACACCCGTTCCAAGATCCAGCGTGAGGACATTGCCAAGCTGTTCCCCATGCTGAACGGACGGGAAAAGGAACTGGATCTTCTGTATCGCATCGCACAGACACCGCAGGCACTCCGTGGCGTGGTGAATCTATTTTCCAATGCCTACGACAATGAAGATTACAGCTATGAGGGACTGGTGGCAATGGCAAAGTACATGGATATGGAGGTATGACCGATGAAGAACGGCAAACGCCCCACCAAGGCACAGAAAAAGATCCTGGCGTTCTACGGATTCCATCCGGAGGACTGGCTGATCTCCAAGAACACCAGCACGGAGCTGGTCATTCTCCACCGGTACACAGAACGTACCAGACATATCCCGAAGCATCGGGACACGGAAACCATATGACCCTATGAGAGGAATATTTCCTCTCGCCTAATGCAGCCAAGGACGGTGACAAGCCCGTAAGAGCCTGTTTTGCATCTTCTCGCACGCATCTTGCTTGCATATTTTCCGCCATATTTCACAAAAATGCTCGTGAATACATCAAGTATTCACTCCGCTTTTTGTTTCATCTGACGAAAAATCTGACAACGCAATCTGCATACGTCAGATGCAAAACACGCTCTAAAAATGCAGAGTCGGCAATCTATTTACAATTCTTTACAAACGGAGGTATTTCTTATGGCAAAAGCAAAACTGACACTGAAACAGGAGGCAGATATGCTCTCCGCCGTCAACCAGATCAAGGAACTGGAGACAGCCGGCAAGCAGCTGAAAAAGCAGGCGGACGAGCTGCGTAGTCAGGTCAAGGCGATGATGGACAAGAAGCATCTGGAGGAAATGGACGTGGGCAATTTTACCGTGCGGTATACCACAGTGGTCAGCAGCCGGTTCGACAGCCGTGCATTTCAGGAGACCCACCAGGCACTCTATGACCAGTACTGCGTTGCATCGGAAAGCAAGCGGTTTACCATTTCGTGAGGTGCGGCGATGACGAAGGAACAATGGGAAACCGCAGAGCAGAACCTGCAATCATCCTACCGCATCGTAAAGCTACAGGCAGACGGCTACACGCTGTCTTTGCAGACACAGCGGTACAAGATGCAGCTGTGCATTGCGGTCTATGTTGACGGTGAAATTCAGGGAAAATGGCTGACGGAGGACTGTGAGATCCGCAGAAAGTTCTTCCAGAAGCACAAACACAGTATACTCACCCGAAAGGAGCAGGAAAAGCTGAAACGGGAACGGAAAGCCTTTCGGGAGGCGGTACTTTCCTACAGCGTTTACTACACCTATTCTCCCTACTGGAGTTCTTTCCGTTCTTTGAAACGGCATCTATGCCAGAACTGCACAGACATCACGTTGTATGAGGAGGTGGAAGCATGAGAAAACCAACAGACACCGGAAACCGCTGCTTCGACCAATTCTGGGCAGCGTATCCCCGAAAGGTGGGCAAGGAGAAAGCCAAACGGGCGTTCGAGAAGATCCAGCCCAGCGAGACGGAATTGCAGCAGATGCTGGCGGAGCTGGAACGGCAGCGGAAGGTCTATCACTGGGGCAAGGAGAACTGGAAGTTCATTCCGCATCCTGCCACATGGCTGAATCAGAGAAGATGGGAGGATGAGACCATTGCCGCAGAAGATGACATTCCCGACGATGACCCCTACGGGGCTTTCGTATACTGATCTGATGCAGATGCGTGTGGATGCGTACAATGCACAGTCCGGCACGCTGACCGGCTATGACTGCAAAACGTGCCGCAACAAGGGCATGATCGCAGAGATCCGGGACGGCTATGAGGTCATGTGCCTGTGCAGCTGTATGAAAACCAGAGACACCCTGCGGCGAATCCATGAATCCGGTCTGGAATCCCTGCTCCGCATCTGCACATTTCAGAACTACACCGCAGAGCAGCCATTCCAGCAGCACATTCTCCAATGTGCCAAAGCGTACCTACAGGAACGGCACAGGTGGTTCTATATCGGCGGTCAGACCGGATGCGGCAAGACACACATCTGCACCGCCATTGTGGGCGGCATGATCCGGAACGGTTTTTCGGTGCGGTACATGGTGTGGCGTGAAGCGTCCAATCAGCTGAAAGCTGCTCTGACGGACGGCAGCTATGCCGCACAGATCGCAGCGTACAAGGAAGCCGATGTGCTGTACATAGACGATCTGTTCAAGACCAGCAGCACCGCAGAGGTATCCGGTGCAGATGTGCGTCTGGCATTTGAGATACTGGACTATCGTGCCAGAAATCAGATGCTGACGATCCTCTCCACGGAATGGCTTTTGCCCCAGCTGCGGCAAATTGACGGAGCAATCGGCGGCAGGATCATTCAGATGTCCAAAGGGTATGCGTTTGAGATACGCCCGGACAACCAGAAAGATTATCGGCTGAGGAAGTGAAGCGTATGGCAAAAGGACAAACCCAGACACTGTACAGCCTTGCTGCTGTGCTGGGGCTGGTAGAATCGGGAAACAAGGAAGACCCGTTCCACATGATCGTCTACCGTATCAGCGGCAAGACCTCTGTCCGGGAACTCACCCCACCGGAGGCGGCAGCGGTAGAGGCGGAGCTGCGGCAGCAGCTCCGGGAGCAGCGTCCCAAAAAGAAAACGGCATCCCCGGAGTATCCGGGAAAAATGACAGCCGGACAAAAGGCGTATGCCTGGCGGCTGCTGTACGATCTGGCAAAGCTCTCGCCCTCTGCGGTGCCGGTGGGCGAACGCATGGCAGGCATCGTCCGAAAGGTATTGCAGGAAGACCCCTGCCCCGGTCATCCGCTGAACTGGGTCAAACGGGAGGACGGGGCGAAACTGATCGAGGCACTGAAACGGTATCTGCGAAACGCAAAGCGAAAGGCGGCGAAAGCACATGACTCTGGATAAACTGACCATGGAACAGCTGCACGGCAGTCAGCTGGAAATTGCGGAGGTCATCGGTATGGAAGCGTACCGGAAGCTGGTCGCCAGCTACGGCGGCAGCAGCATCTATATCAGCAAGGCGGATTCTGTGATGAACGGTCTGAGAGATGCGGAGATCTTCCGCCGGTTTGACGGTTCCAATTATCTGGAACTGGCACACGCATTCAATCTGGCGGAGAACACCATCCGGGACATCATCTACCGCCAGAGCACCGACCGGGAAGCACACCAGATGACGTTCTTCTGAACCCGAAAACTCATTGAAATTCCTGAAAAATCTGCCTTATTTGCAGCACCGTTCTTTTCTGTGCTATCATTACAGTAGAAGTAATGATAGCACTTTTCTTTTGGGGAGGGAGATACAGTGACACAGGAACTGATCCTGTTTATCATCACCACGGTGATCACCGTGATCCTTGGGATCATCGGCTATTTTCTGAAACGCACCATGGATCGCAATGACAAGAACGAAATGGCAGTGCAGGAGCTGCGTGACAATCTGCTGACGCTGTCGGACAAGTACGCCACCAAGGCAGAGATCCGGGAGATCAAGGCATCTATGGAAAAATTGTCGGAGAACATCGACTACATCAAGGAACACACCACCAAGAACGAGGATTTTATCCGCACCATGGCAAGGCTGGAAAGCAAGATCGACAGCTATTGCAGCAAGTAAGGAGGAACGGCATTGGAGCAGGCAGAAATGATAGAGCGAATCCGGCAGAAGGCATTTTTCAAGAATAACGGCATGGTACTGAAAGCCGTGAATCTGCTGCGTGACAAGTTTGTTGCACTGACGGACATCCGCTATGCACTGGAACCCAGCATGACCGAGGCGGAATTCCGGGACAGCATCAACTATCTGACGGAATCCGGATATATCCGGCTGCGGCACATGGATTCCAAGGCGTGTACGACACTGGCAGACACGGCAATGGAGCAGCTGGAAGCCAAGGTATCGGCGGACGGTATCAAGATCATTGCCTGTGTCCGCAAGGACGAATGTATTGACGTGTGAGGTGCTGCATGGGACGCAGAAAGCATTCTAAGATCGACAATCTGGAACCGGCAGTCAAAGAGACCGTAGACGAGATGATCAAGACCGGTGCCTATTACCGGGAGATCGTGGACTATATCCAGTCCCACGGCGTGAGCATCTCTCTGGCAGCGGTGGGAAAATATGCGAAAAATCTCATGAGTACGCTGGACGCACTGCGGCTCAGTCAGGAGAACTTCCGGGCGATTATGGAAGAAACTGACCGCTATCCGGATCTGGACATGACAGACGGCATTCTCCGCCTGCTCTGCAATCAGATGCTGGATGCCATCAACAAGCTGCCGGAGGAACGGCTGTCGGAGATCGACTTTGACACCCTGTCCAAAAATGCCGTGGCACTCACCCGTGCAGTGGCGTACAAGAAGAACGTGGACACCAAGACACGAGATCTGCTGGAGAACGGTGCAGAGCAGTTCAAGGATCTGATCTATGAAGCCATGGCGGCAGAACGACCGGATCTCTACAAGGAAGTCAAGAAGTTTATCAAATCCAAAGCCAAGGAGGGAAAGGCATGAGTATGTATGTGGTACAGGTGAAGCCTGGCACAGATCTGCAAGCAGCGGTGCTGCTGCGGAAAAGAGGGCATCTGGTACGCTGTCCGCAGCGAACCATGGACATCCGGAAGAACGGGAAATGGAACAGTATCACAGAACCTGTCTTTCCCGGCTATCTGTTTCTGGAGGAAGAAATCGACCGGCAGAAGTATGACAGCGTGGTACAGTCAGACGGCGTGATCGGATTTCTGAAAGTGTCCGGCTGTACGCTGGGCAAGTTGCAGCCCCACGAGGAAGCATATATCCGGTGGCTCTGGAACGGCGGCAAACCCATTGCCCCGTCCCGCATCTATACCACATTGCAGGGGGACAAGATGGTCTTGTCCGGCGTGCTCCGGGAGTATTGGAACAATGTGGTGCGGCTGGATCTCCGGCAGCGGCGTGCCCGTGTGCGGCTCTCCATCTGCGGACATGACTACACGGTCACACTGCCGGTAATCGGCATTTAAGAGCGTGTGTGAAACAAATCAGTATGCCTGTCATGGCTGTGGTTGATTCGTCCCACAGGGTGCGGTATATGGTATAAAGGCAATACTCCTTGCAGCTCTTTGTGCGGTATTGCCTGAACCCCGAACGGAACTTTTCCAAAAAGATTCCGAATGGCGAAGCATACCCTGTTTAAGAACGTTCAGAGGGCGTTTAGAATCGTTTGAAGATTTTTCTGTGAAAAACAACACCCAAAAAGAATACACGCAATATACGGGCGTACAGCGTCCGTATTTTTTCGACCATTTTTTCTGAAAGGAGTGACTGCAAATGAACAGCCGAAAGAAAAAGAGCATCCACCAGCTGGCGGACGGTATCCTGCAATTTGAGGACAAGCGGAAATCCATTCCGCAAGCGGACTTTACCGATTTGCAGACGTTCCTCTCTGCCTACCTGAATACCCCGGAGCCGAAGAAACGGAAAAAGCTGGCGGAGGAATTCCGGAAGCGGCACATGGAACTGTACGAGTTCCTGCAAAGCAATCCGGAGCTGATCCGGGCAGAGACCAAGATCACCGCCACCCTACAGGCGGCGGCATCCGGAGCAGCCGAAGAAGAGGACAACGGACAGATCACCAATCTGTTTGAGAAATTGCAGGAGGGACTGGCATGATCTATCAGACTTTTTCTCCCAAGCAGATACAAGCCATGCTCTGGTGGGCAATGCCGAAATTCCGGCAGTATGATGCTATCATCTGTGACGGCTCTGTCCGTTCCGGCAAGACCATGGCAATGAGCATCGGCTATCTGCTGTGGAGTATGCGGAGCTTTGACCACGAGACATTTGCCTTTTGCGGCAAGACCATCGACAGCCTGAAACGCAATGTGGTCATGCCGATCCAGAAGTGGATGGCAGGCGTGATGCAGCCGAAGATCAATCTGTCCAAGAATTATATGGACGTAGAATGGCAGGGACACCACAACCGCTATTATTTTTTCGGCGGCAAGGACGAAAGCAGCTATGCACTGATTCAGGGTATCACCCTTGCCGGTGTCCTGCTGGACGAGGTGGCACTGATGCCCCGTTCCTTTGTGGATCAGGCAACGGCGAGATGCTCTGTCACCGGCTCGAAGATCTGGATGAACTGCAACCCAGACGGCAGCGAGGAACACTGGCTGTACAAGGAATGGATCGACAGCGTACACGGGAAAGCCGGTGAAAAGAACCGGCTGCATCTGCACTTTACCATGGAAGACAACTACGCCCTTTCCGAATCTGTCCGCAAGCGGTATGAGCGAATGTTCTCCGGTGTGTTCTATGACCGCTATGTCCTGGGCAAGTGGGTCATGGCGGACGGTCTGGTGTATCCGCAGTTCCAGAAGCTGCGGCACGTCATTCCGGACACCATGCCGGACGTGCATTCCGGCGAGTTCTATCTCAGCTGTGACTACGGCACACTGAACCCGACCTCTGTCGGCTTATGGCATCTGTCCGGGGACGGCTATGCCACCCGACTGCGGGAGTACTATTATGATGCCCGAAAAGAGGGACATTCCCGAACGGACGAGGAACACTATGCGGCTCTGGAACAGCTTGCCGGAGATATTGCCCCCTATGTGCGGTATGTGATCGTAGACCCGTCGGCTGCCAGCTTTATTGAGTGTATCCGGCGGCACGGTGTCTTCCGGGTGCGGGAAGCCAACAACAGCGTTCTGGACGGCATCCGTGACACGTCCACGCTGCTGCAAGCCGGACGCATCCACATCTGTGAAGGCTGTACGGATATTATCCGGGAATTCGGGCTGTACTGCTGGGACAATCAAGCCAAAGGAAAAGACGCTGTGGTCAAGACCAACGACCACGCCATGGACGATATGCGGTATTTCGTCCGGACGGCGATGCAGCGGACGCTGCGGGAATACCGGATGCCGCCGGCAGATGACAACGAGGAGGTGATGCCATGATCGATGCAACCAAGATCGCCGCAGCCATGCAGGTGCCCTGCCTGCTCAGCGGTGACATGATACAGCAGATGCAGCTGTGGGAGGAATTATATCTGAACCGTGCCGGCTGGATAAGAAACCGTGTGCGTTCCTGTCACATTCCGGCGAATATCGCACAGGAACTGAAACGGCTGACACTGACGGAATTTTCCGCCACGGTACACGATGCGGCAGAACTGGAACAGGCGGTCAGGCGTGTGCTGCCGAAGCTGCGGCGGAAAATGGACTTCGGGCTTGCCATTGGCGGCTTGCTGCTGAAACCCTATTTCACGGCACAGGGCGTTTCGGTGGACATTGTGCCGCAGAACGCCTATCTTCCGGTGAACTACACGGACGATTCCTGCGATGCGGTGGTGTGTCCGGAAGAGATCTCTATTGGCAAGAACTATTACACCCGTCTGGAGCTGCACGTCTATTCCCAGGTGCGGCAGACACATACCATTCAGAACCGCTGTTTCTGTTCTGCCAGTCCCGGAACACTTGGCACAGAATGCAGTCTTTCCGAAGTGCCGCAGTGGGCGGACGTACTGCCGGAAAAGGTGTATGAAAATGTACAGCGTCCGCTGTTCGCCATTTTTCAGACACCGGATTCCAACAACATCGACCCCACTTCACCGCTGGGCGTGTCGGTCTTTGCCGATGCGGTGGACTATATCCGGGACGCAGACGAACACTGGGAGCGGATCTTATGGGAACTGGAATCTTCGGAGCGTGCCATTGATGCCACCGAGGATCTATTCCGGTATAAGGACGGCAAGCCGGTATTGCCGAAAGGCAGAGAGCGAATGTTCCGCAGCTATGAGAAAACGGACGGGCAGTCCTTTATCAATACCTTTTCTCCGGAAGTCCGGGACACTGCCTATTTCCATGCGTTCAATCAGATTTTGCGGCGGATCGAGAATGCGGTGGGGCTTTCCTACGGCACACTCTCCGAAGTATCCGATGTGGAGAAAACCGCAGAGGAAGTGCGGAGTTCCAAGCAGCGGAGCTTTTCCAGAGTGAAAGACATTCAGGAGAACCTGCGGAACGCACTGGAACAGATGCTCTATGGAATGCAGTTCTATCAGGACTACTACCGCAATCAGAGCAGTCCGCCGGTCAAGGCAACCTTTGCCTTCGGGGACGGTGTGCTGGAAGATCCGGACGTGGAGTATCAGCGGCGTGTGCAGATGGTACGGGACAAGCTATTGCGTCCGGAGCTATTTCTGGCGTGGTACTTCGACTGCTCCGAGGAAAAGGCGGCGAAGATGATGCCGGAGCGGCAGGATGATGGTGGTTTATTTTCCGGTGGTGAGATCTGATGCAGAATTATGAGCCGGACGTTACTCAGCTGCTGGGGCTGTATCAGCAGCTGGAGGACGATATTGTGGCGGACATGGTGCGGCGTATGCTGAAAATGGGCTTTGTGTCGGAAACCACCGCCTATCAGGCAGAGGTGCTGCAAACTACCGGTATCCTGTATGATGACATTTTGCAGATGATCGCAGACCGGACAGATGCCAGTGTGGCACAGGTTCGGGCGATGTTTGAGGATGCCGGTGTGCGGACGGTGGAGATCGACAACGACACCCACGAAGCAGCCGGCGAAGCCCCGGCGGACATCCGGCAGGACGGCGGCATGAAGCAGGTGCTGGATGCCGGATACCGGAAGACACTGGGAACCATGCGGAATCTGGTCAGCACCACGGCGAACACCACGCAGACTGCTTTCCTGCAAGCCTGTGACCGGGCGTATATGCAGGTGTCCTCCGGAGCGTTCAGTTATCAGGATGCCATACGCATGGCGGTGCGAAATCTGGCGGACGGCGGAGCGTATGTGACCTATCCCACCGGACATCGTGACCGCATTGATGTTGCGGTGCGGCGGTGTGTGCTGACAGGCGTGGGACAGACTGCGGCGGCAGTGGCAAAGAAACGTGCGGAGGATTCGGGCTGTCAGTACATGGAACTGACGGCACACGGCGGAGCAAGACCAGAGCACGCCAGATGGCAGGGGCAGCTTGTCCAGATACAGGGCAAACGCACCAGGAAGATCATTGACGGGCTGAAAGTGTTCACGCTGGAAGAGATCGGCTATGGGGACGGCAGAGGGTTCAAAGGCTGGAACTGCCGGCACAACTGGCACCCGTATTATCCGGGACTGTCCACGCCGAACTACACACCGGAGCAGATCGCCAGGCTGGACGAAAAGAGCATTTCTTACAACGGCGAAAAGTACACAGAGTATGAGATCAGCCAGATGCAGCGGAAAGGCGAGCGAAAGGTTCGGGAACTGAAACGGCGAGCGGCGGCATTGGACGAAGCGGCAAAGAACACGGATGATCCAGCGTTAAAACAGGGTTTGAACGATGATTTTTCGGCGGTTTCTGTGCGTTTGAAAGATGCGGAAAAAACGCTGAAAGACTTCTGCCGCCAGACCGGACGGCGGAGAGATACGTTCCGGTCACAGGTCAATGGATTCGGGCGGAGTGTTTCGCAGAAGGCGGTGCAGGCGGCGAAACGAGTTCAGAATGGCAAAAAAGAATTGACTTCTGGCGGCGATGGTGGTATAATAAAAGAACAGGAACGAATGCAAAGTTCTTCGGATTATGCTGTTCCAAAAGATCTGGTAAAAAGCAGAGAGTTCAGGAGCAAGTTCGATTCCATGGATTCAGATAAAAAGTTACAGCGGCAGTATTATCAGGTTGCTAAGAAAATGTTGAACCATCGTTCAGGCACAAATGGTGAAGACTTGTATTTCTATAATACCAGAACAAAGAAATGGTATTCCTCAACAACAGGAACGCAAGCCGGAACGCCGGACTATACCGAAGAAATCCGCAGAGCGTTGCAAGAATCTGAAAAAGATGAAATCGTTTCGTTCCATAACCACCCACTTGGTATGCCGCCCAGTGCTGGTGATTTGAATGCCGCATTGAAAAACGGGTATCAAAAGGGCTATACAATTGGACATGACGGTACGGTATTTGAATATACAGCACCAATATTTATTATCGATGAAGCGGTGTATAATAAGAGAATCAGTCTACATGCCGAAAAAGGAGATAGCGAATTCCAAGCACAGGTAAACGCACTCCTAGATTTGCAAGAATTTTATAAATTCAAATTTAAGGAGATGAAATCAGATGGATGATGTTGATATCAAAGAAAAAGATGTTGATATGAATGAAATTAGACGAATATGCTCTGAGAACACTATCGAAGAACTAGAAGCAGAATTCGAGAAGTTCAAAAAGGAATTCGTAGAAAAGCACAAGAATGATGAAAGCACCTCAAAATAGCACGTTTTTTGAGATGCAAAACCAAATATAACAAAAAGCATCTCACCTGAGGTGCTTTTTTCTATGCCAGAAAGGAGAATCTATGAAAGAAATGACATTCGGCGATGCGTTGGAGGCACTGAAAGCCGGAAAGAAAGTTGCCAGAACCGGCTGGAACGGCAAAGGAATGTACCTATATCTTGCTGACGGCAAATTACTGACGCAGGAAATCGGTGACGGAAGTTATCCGTTTACAGACAGCATTGTCATGAAAACCGCAGATAACCGATTCTGTATCGGCTGGCTGGCTAGTCAGACCGATATGCTGGCGGAAGATTGGTGCATTGTCCAATAGACTACCATCGTTTTTGCATAGCGAAAGCAGCATCTCGTAAGAGGTGCTTTTTTCATACATTTATTATTTTTTTGAAAAGGAGTTATCCCTATGATCGATGAGAAATTTCTGGAAGGCATCGGCATCACCGACAAGGACACCGTGCAGAAGATCACGGAAGCCTATGCCGCAGACATCAAGGCGGAGCAGGACGCTGCCGCCGCCGTGCAGACGCAGCTGGACGAAGCCAGCAAGACCATTCAGTCCTACAAGGACATGGACATTGACGGCATCAAGGCGAGCGTGGCAGACTACAAGCAGAAGCTGGAGCAGTCCGAGGCAGACCGTGCCGCATTCGAGTACCGCACCAAGCTGTCCCAGTATGTCAAGGAATTGCAGCTGAAAAATGATGTATACGAAAAGTACGTCACCGATCTGCTGACTTCCAAGGAACTGAAATTTGACGGTGACAAGCTGATCGGGGCGGACGATGTGGTGCAGCAGTTCCGCACCGCCCATGCAGACGCATTCGCCCCGAACCCCGGCGAACGTGCGGCTGTTCCCACGTCCGGCAATCTGCCCAGTGCCATGAACGGCGTGGAAGCTGCGTTTTATGGCATGAATCCGAGTTTGAAGAAATGAGGGAGAATCCCTCCGGCACTTCGTGACAGCTCCTCTTGGAGAGGAGCCTGCCCCCTCTGTCAGCTGCCGCTGACATCTCAGCACAAGGCACGCCCTACGGGTGCCCTTTCAGGGGAGCCTATCAGGTAAGTTATTTTTATTTATGGAGGAAAAGTTATGGAACATATTGCACAGGAACGATATTCGACACTGGTGGACGAGAAGCTGCGGTATACGCTGGTCACCAAGGACAATCTGATCTTCAATCCCCGTTATGAGGGAAATCCCAAGGCAGGCAAGGTCAAGGTGCCGGTGCGTGATACCGAGGTAGAGGTCAAGAAGTATGACAAGCAGACAGGTGCTGCGATCTCTGCCGGCTCTACCACCTATTTTGACATCAACATCGACATTGACGAGGCGGTCAACGAGATGATCGACGGCTATGACGCTGCCAGCGTGCCGGACGGCATCACCGCAGAACGTCTGGACAGTGCCGGCTATTCTCTGGGTCTGTCTATGGACACCAGATCTATCCGTGCTCTGGAGGAAACCACCGGCATTACGGTGGCAGCGTCCAAGACTGCCTGCACCGACAGCACGGCATACAAGCAGGTACTGGCGGCAAAGCGTGTACAGTCCCGTATGGGCGTTCCCAACGACGGCAAACGCTGGCTGCTGGCATCGCCGGAATTCATGGAAGTGCTGCTGACAGATGACCGTTTCGTCAAGCAGGGCGACTTGTCCCAGGAACTGGTGCAGTCCGGCGTGGTGGGCAGAATCGCCGGCTACAACGTATTTGAGACCAACAACACCATGTTTGAGGACACCAAGCTGGTGGGCGGCAAGAAAACCACCACGGAATTCATCTGCGGTCACCCGAACTGGTGCCACCGTGTGCAGGAGTGGTCTGTTCCGGTCGCTATCAAGAACCTGACCAACGAGTATATTGGTTCTTCTGCGGTACAGGGCAGAAAGGTCTACGGCATCGGTATTTCCAAGCCGCAGACGGTCTATGTCAAGAGAGTGGAGGCGTAAGGCATGGCATATGCTGATTTTCCATACTACCAGGATTTCTATCTTGGCGGTATGATACGGGATCCGACCGCATTCGGTCGGGCGGCAGAACGGGCAAGCGAGTATCTGGATATGGTGACATTCGGGCGGCTGCTGGACGGTGTGCCGCAGCCATGGGAAGACCGTGTCCGGCGGTGTTGCTGTGCACTGGCGGAAGCGATCGTCACCTATCAGGCATACGGCACAGGCGGTGCAGAGGGCAGCAGTCTGAAAACGGCGGAGGCCATCGGAGCGTACAGTGTCAGCTACGCTACCCCGACAGAAAGCATCTCTGCTCTGCTGAACGGAGAAACATCCGGCTTGCAGGACTATCTCAAAAGCATCTGCATCCGGTATCTGGGTGGTTCGGGGCTGTTGTACAGAGGGGTGTGAATATGTTTACCAATAAAATCGGCTGCACGGTATTTGCGAGAACGGTGGGAAAAGACCGCATGGAGCAGTATGTGCGGCACTTCTTCCCTGCGGTCTACTGGGAGGACATGAAGGGACAGAGCCAGAACGGCACGTCTATGAAGCAGCAGGACAGCGTGTTGTGTATCATTCCGGCGGCATCGGTATCCGGCTATATCCCGAAACGGAGCGACCGGATCTTCTGCGGCAGATGCACCGCCGCAGAACCACCGGAGGAATGCCGGACGGTCATGGAAGTGAAAGACTTTCGCTATGGCTCTGCCGGTGTGCAGCATCTGGAGGTGACGGCAGTATGATCATCAAAGTGGGTATTCATTTCAATACCAAGCAGCTTCACGCAAAATCGGCAGCCCTGAAACAGCAGGCACAGGAATTTGTGGGAAATGAGCTGCTGCGGAAATGTGATCCTTATGTGCCGTTTGACACCGGTATGCTCCGGGATTCCGGCATCTCTCACAGCAAGCCGGCGGAAGGGTATCTGCTATGGAAAACACCCTATGCGGCGGTGCAGTGGTATGCCGGCGTTTCCCGTGGGCTGCGTGGGAAAAAGTGGGCACTTCGGGCATGGGCAGACCACGGCAAGCTGATCCTGAAAAGTGCCCGGAGCATCGCCAAAGGAAAGGTGTGACACATGGCAATCATTTCAGCGATCCGGGAATATATCGCCGGATGCCCTTTGCTCCATGACGGGGCGATCTTGGGCGTAGACCAGCTGGAGGCGGACACCATCGGCTATACCGTGGACACCGTCCCCTGCGAACCGGTGGTGCAGAAATACACGGACGGCAGCGACAAGCGGCAGTTCCTGTTCGTCTTTGCCAGCCGGGAGAAATACGGGGAAAGGGTGCTGGAGAATATCGCCAATTCCGGTTTCTACGATGACTTTGCCGACTGGATCGAGCGGAACAACTGGCAGGGCATCTTTCCGGATCTGGGCGACTATCGGACACCATACCGCATAGACATTGCTTCCAGCGGCTATGCCTATGACACCGGCGATGATACCGCACGGTATCAGATCCAGTTAAAATTGATGTATTATCAGGACAGGAGGTATTTTACACATGGGTAAAAATCTGAAAAACGCAGACCTTGTACTGCGTACCGGCAAGGTGGCATTCTATCATGTGCCGGAACAGAGCGTCTATACACGCATGGAGGGCTTCACCAGTCTCTCCACGTCCAAAAATCCCACGGAGTATGAGCGGCAGTATGTGGACGAGGATTTCAAGCGGACGGATATTACCGGCTATAACACTGCCATTGCCTATGCACTGGATCGCTACAAAAAGCATCCTGTGACAGATGACATTATCAACATTCACGAGAACGAACTGCTGGGACAGGATGCGGTGCGTTCGATCATCAATGTGGATATGACCACAGCACAGCAAAGGAGTAGCGGCATCTGGTCGGCATCGGCAAAGATGCGTGACTATGCCGTCATTCCGGATGCAGACGGTGACACCACAGACTGCATGACCTATTCCGGCAACTTTAAGACAAGGGGCGAAATGGAGGATGTCACGGTGCACAGCACCGATGATTTTCAGACCATTACACTTTCTTCCAACACCAAGCCGGTACTGAAAACGCTGTCTGTTTCTTATGGCAGCGAGAACCTGCTGAAACCGACCTTCAAGCCGTCTGTTACAGAGTATACGGTCAGCAAGGCTGGCAGTCTGAGTGTGTATGCAACGGCGGAGAGTGACACATTTAGTATTACAGCTTCCTGCAACGGAAAGTCTTCGTCCATTACCAATTCTGGTGTGGCATTTACCGTCAAGGAAGGCGACTATATCTACATTACTGTTACAAACGGCACACTGGGCTCTAATACCTATGCCGTTAAGTGCAGTGCTTCGTAAGGAGGAATGAACGATGAAAGAAGATCTGACGATTTGGCATATCCACGGACTGGAGCTGCCGCTGGACATTGAGGAAGCGGACACCGTGGAAAAGTATGAGGCTGCTCTGGCACAGCTGGAGCAGGATGTGCCGGAGGACAAGTCTGCCGGTGCGGCAGCATACATCCGGGCATACTGCAAGGCGTTTCGTACCTTTTATGACACGCTCTTTGGCGAGGGTACGGCGGAGCAGATCTTTGCCGGCATCCCAGATCATGCACGGCGGTATACGGCAGTGTACGGAGAATTCCTGACCTTTGTGGCAAAGCAGGCGGCACAGTCCCAGGCGGAATCCATGCAGCTGAAAAAGAAGTATCTTCCCAAAGGCGGCAGACGATGAATCTGCTGTATGATGCCCTGCCGGACACGGTGACAGTAGACGGCAAGGCATACCGGATCTATACCGACTATCGGGACTGGCTGCGGTTTTATGATATGCAGGAGGACGATGCTCTTTCCAAACGGGAAAAGCTGCTGCTGATGCTGGAATGGTACATCGACAAGCCGCCGCTTTCCTGTCTGGAGGAGGCTCTGGAAGCTCTCATTGGGTTTGCGACACGCTCTGAGGAGCAGCCGGAACAGCGGCAGGAGCATTCCGGACGCAAAACCACAGACCGGGTGCTGTCATGGCAGTATGATGCAGCCTATGTGTATGCGGCGTTCCTGTCGGTCTATCACATGGACTTGCAGCAGGTGGAGCAGATGCACTGGCATCTGTTTCTGGGGCTGTTTGATGCCCTTCCGGACGAAACACCCATTAAGCAGCGGATGGGATACCGCAGTGTGAATCTGGCGGAGATCAAGGACAAGAACGAACGGCTGCGGATCCGGAAGATTCAGGATCGCATCCGCATTCCGCAGCCGGAGCTGGACGGTTATCAATGCGGTGCGTTTTTTGGATAGAAGCGTATAAATAGCGGCACTTTTACGGTATGTAAGAGTGCCGTTTTTTCGGAGGTGGTGAAATAATATGGCAGATGAAAGCATCAAAGTCCCTATTGACGGTGATACCAGCGGATTTGACCAAAAGGTTGAAGGCATGAAAGGGACGATCTCCGCAGCATCTGTGGCAATGGGCAATCTGCTCTCTGACATGGGAAAGAAAGCCCTGTCTGCATTTGGCGATATGATCTCCTCCGGGGACGAGTTCAACAAGGCGATCAATCAGATGTCCTCTTCGACTGGTGCCACCGGAGCGGAGCTGGAAGGGCTTCGGGATGTGGTCAAGGATGTGTACGGCAATAACTTCGGGGATTCCTATGAGGATGCCGCCAATGCCGTGGCAGAGGTCACAAAGCAGACCGGACTGATGGGCGAGGAATTGCAGTCTGCCACAGAGGGTGCTATGGCACTGAGCGACACATTCGGCTATGAAGTCAACGAAAGCACCCGTGCTGCATCGGCACTCATGAACAACTTCGGGATCAGTGCCGAAGAAGCATACAATCTCATTGCCGCAGGAGCACAGAACGGTGCCGATCAGAACGGCGATCTGCTGGACACCCTCAATGAGTATTCCACACAGTATGCGGCACTGGGACTTTCCGCAGAGCAGTTCACCCAGAGTCTGATCTCCGGTGCAGAATCCGGGGCGTTCTCCATCGACAAGGTGGGCGATGCGGTCAAGGAGTTCAATATCCGCTGCAAGGACGGCAGCGAGTCCACCGCAGAGGGCTTTGCCATGATCGGCATGAATGCCGATGACATGGCACAGCGGTTTGCTGCCGGCGGTGACACGGCACAGGAGGCATTTTTTCAGACTGTCCAGGCGTTGGACAGCATTGCCGATCCGGTGGCGAAAAACCAAGCCGCCATTGACCTGTTCGGCACACAGTTCGAGGACTTACAGGCAAACCTATTGCCCATGCTGGCAAACATGGAAGATGCGTCCGGTGTGGCGTATGATGCACTGGGACAGATCAACGAGGTCAAATATGACGACATTGGCAGTGCCATGGAGGGGCTGAAACGCACCATCGGAAATGCGACACTGGATATTCGTTCCAATCTGTCGGCAGGTCTTGCCGACGCAGTGGGCGGCTTTGTCAATGTTCTGAAAAATGCGGACGGCGATGCAGGCAAGATCTTTGACGGACTGGTGGAGGCAGGCAAAACGGCACTCAGTGCCATAGAGCCGGTGCTGCAAAACTGGATCTCCAAGGGCAAAGAGATGCTGGAGAAGATCGTGACAGGCATTCAGGAAAATCTGCCGCTCATCAAGGAAAAGGCAAAGGATATTCTGCAAATGCTGATCGACGGTGTGGTCAGTCGGGCAAATACCATTGTGGAAGTGGGACTGCCGATCCTGCAAAGTCTGATTCAGGGCATTGCAGAAAATGCCGGTGCATTGCTGGAGGCAGGACAGACACTCTTAAACGGCATTATTACAGCGATCGAACAGGCATTGCCGAATCTGCTGCCCATTGCGGTGCAGCTCATCACCACGCTGATCAACGGATTGTCCGAGGGATTGGTGGCACTGATGGAGTATGTGCCGCAGATCATTCTAGCCATTGTCAATGTGATCGTGGAGAATCTGCCCACGCTGATCGTGGCAGCCATTGAGATCCTGAACGCTCTGGTGGGCGGTCTGATGGACAATGTCAGCACGATTCTGGCAGCAGTCATTTACATTTTACTGACGCTGGTAGACATGGTGATCCAGAATCTTCCCATGCTGCTGGACGCAGCCATTCAGATCATCATGGCAGTAGTCAACGGCATTGTGGACAACCTCCCTATGCTGATCGAAGCGGCAATTGACATGATCATGGCACTGGCAGACGGTCTGATTGCCATGCTGCCGCAGCTGATCGATGCGGCGATTCAGATCGTGACCGCATTGTTTGAGGGGCTGATCGACAATCTGCCGCAATTGATCGAAGCCGGTATCAAGCTGGTTGTGGCTCTGATCGGCGGACTAATTAAAGCCATTCCCGACCTGATCAAGGCAATTCCGCAGATCATAGATGCCATATGGGATGCGATCACCGAAGTGGACTGGCTGGAACTGGGCGGCAACATTCTGAAAGGCATCGCCAACGGTCTGATCGAGGGTGTTTCTGCCATCTGGGATACGGTGCAGGACGTTGCCGGACAGATCTGGGACGGATTCAAGGACTTTTTCGGGATCAATTCCCCGTCTAAGCTGATGCGTGACACTGTGGGTAAATTTTTACTGCCCGGCGTTGCTGTCGGCATGGAAGACACCACAGGCGACACTGCCGATGATCTGAACCGTTCGCTGGATGCCATGATGGACAAGGTGGACACCGACCGGCTGCAAATGCAGCTGGATTCTGCGGTACAGATGCAGGGCTATTCCGGCATCGGGACGGCAGTTCCGGCAGTGCAGTACAATCCGCCGGAGAAGACCGCGGCGGAAGAATACCAGCAGCCGCAGCAGAACGGGGATATTATCATTCCGGTGAACATCGGCGGCACACAGCTGGAAACCGTTGTGGTCAAGGCGGCACAGATCGCCAATGCACGAAGCGGAGGGGAAACATTATGAGACTTGTGAATATTTGGGCGAAGTCGCCGAGCGGCACTTGGTCTTGTGCTGCCAATATGCGACAGCTGGTTAACGGAGATTCTACTGCGGAGCCTCTGGGAAAACGATTCCAAAGTGCTGCCGGAACACAGATCTATTATCCGGTTCTGGCGTTGGTGGAAACCATTCCGCTGTCGTTTGAGGTGCACGGAGATACCGCCTTGTCCAAGCTGATGAGTGTGCTCAGATGTGGTGTACTGTATCTGGACGGTGCAGTTTATCCGGCACAAACAGGGGCAATTGTTCCATTTGACCAGCATCTGGGAGATTGTTTGATCCTGTCCGGAAACGTTTCTGTGACCACGATTTCTGTTAGTCGTGAGATCTATCGCGTATCTTTTTCGGCAATCCGGCAGCTTGGTCAGGAGAAATTTGGTGAAATTCCGTATTTTGCCCCGCTTTTCAGTAATTCCCAGATCTCTTTTTCCGGCGTGGAAATCGTACAGGACAGCAAGGGCACTCCCTTTTCGCCGCTGGCATATTTGCAGTCCAGAAGCGGCAAACGTCTGGCAGACGGTTCTGTGCAGCTGCCGGACTATACGACCGAAAGCACAGACGTAATCTATCTGCATTTCTATGTCGGTGCAAATTTGCTGCAAGCGGCTTCGCCAAAAATTTTGATATATGGTGTCAACGGGTATCCAAATGCGGAGAGAGATCTGACGGCGTATTTTCAAGATTCCAGCGGAAATTGGATCGGCAGCGTTATTGGGATCGGGATCACCGGAACAGTGACAAACGCCTATGTGCGGATGCAGTGCGGCGATATTGACCGCATTTATCGTCTGCGGATCGATGCACCGAATTTCCGGGAGGATGAGATATGATCATTGCAGAATCCATTCGGGTAGAGGTATACAAATACAACTATGCCGCACACAGCTATGATCTGGTTACTACACTAACGGAATCCAGTGTCATTTCTGCCGGCGGCAAGCGGCAGTGCTGTGCAAACGGCACATTTGAGATCGGCGGCGTGTATGCTGCCACGTTTTCCATGCAGGCAAAGATTCCGGGAATGACCACATTTCAGGTGCGTGGGGCAAAATTACGGGTACGTTCCAAATACGGCACTGAATCCGCATGGCACAATATGGGCACATTCTGGGTCACGGATGCCACCCGTGTGGGCGAGATCTTTTCCGTCAACGCACAGGACGCTGTGGGGTGGCTGGATACGTCCAGCTACAATGATACCGCAGAAACTGCTGTGAAAACGGTGGGAAAAGTACTTGCTGACAAATGGCAAAACATCGGAATCGGAATCGACCAGTGGGACGAAAACGGAACTGAATACGGCGGCTGGCTGCAATATCTGACGGACTGCACCAATACCTTTATCCAGTCCCAGACCGGCGTAAAAGAGATGCTGCACTGGAAAGCGTATGACAAGGCAAGACGGGAAACTTATGGCAGGTACTGCAACGACAGAATCTATGCAAAGGTCAACGGGAGATGGTCAAAAACCATATATCCGGCAAAGTTTTATCTGAGTGCGGAAAACAGCAACAGCGACTCTGACTGCCCACGGGATTTTTACCGTTATCTGTCCGAACTTGCATTTGGATTCATTTATGCCAGACCGGAGGACGGAGCTTTGGAACTGGGACAGTTCGGGAACGGTTATCACGGAAGTGCCAGCATCGGCATGTCAGAAATAGAATACGATTCCTGTGAGGTGGCGGATTATGAGATCCATATGCTGCGTACAGATGCCCGTGTGGAACTGGAAGATGAAAAATCTGCATGGGCATGGGTAAGACATAGTTCTCCGGATTACAGCACCAGTTCTTTTCAGCGGTTTCTGATCGAATCCAATCCGTTTCTGGATGGTTTTGCAAAGGATTTTGTATTCAGCAGCGGCTATGGACTGAGTACCATTCCCCATTCTATGTGGCTCGCAAGATATTCTTCCGACACCGGGAATCAGTATGCAGTGCGTCCGTTTTCCTGCACCGTACACAGTACAAAACGGTTTCAGCTGGGACAGAAAATCAAGCTCTCTTATCGGGATTTTCATGAAACCACTGCCAAAAGCTATGACAGCATTATCACTGCCATTGAATGGACATTTCGGGGTGGTACAAAGCTTTCCTGCGGCGGCGAGGACAGCCGCGTGATGGCGGACTGCATCCGTTCCTCCAAGGGCGACAAAGTCCGCAAAGAGGCACGGAACCGGTGCAGAGCGTTGGAAAAACGAGTTCAGAAACTGGGAGGGTAAGACATGATATTGCAGGCAAACAAGAAATTCATTGACACCAGCCATGTGGCACATCTGCTGACTGCCGGAGAAAAGTATGCGGACAAGCTTGTCTTTTCCGTAGAGCGATTTTATCAGGAAACCGATCTGTCCGGCTGTCTGTTTGTGATGCGTGGTGTCAACAGTGCCGGAAATCTGGCACTGGAAACGCTTTCGCAGGAAGTTATGGGAACAGAGATCCGGCTGACATGGAACGTGTCTCCGGCGTTTACTGCGGTTTCTGGTATGCTGGCGTTGGAGATCGTCTGCTATGACAACAGCGACCGCATTCTGAAATACACGGTCACGCCCATGCAGGTGAAAGCCTCTGTGCTGGAGGAATACAGCGGCGGTGTGGACGCTATCGAGGAAGCACTGAAAGAAATGGAACGAATCCTGACGGAAACCAGAACAATTTCGGTACAGCTGCCGCAGATCCGCAACGGCACATGGTGGCTGTATGATACCGACAGCGGAGCGTATACAGACAGTGGTCTGCCGGCTCGTGGTGAAAAAGGCGAACCGGGAGAAAAAGGGGATCCGGGCGAGCAGGGCGTTCCCGGTGAAAAGGGAGAAACCGGAGAAAAGGGTGAGCCGGGTGCAAAGGGCGATCCCGGCGAAAAAGGCGAACCCGGTGCACCCGGAAAAGACGGTGCAGACGGCGTAGACGGACGTGACGGTGCGGACGGAAAATCCGCCTATCTCCTTGCAGCAGAGCACGGCTACAGCGGTTCTGAATCCGAGTGGCTGGCATCTCTGAAAGGCGAAAAGGGAGATGCCGGACAACCGGGGGAACGTGGAGAAAAAGGGGATCCGGGAGAGCAGGGCATTCCCGGTGAAAAAGGCGACACCGGTGCAGACGGGAAAGATGGATTTTCCCCCATTGCTGCTGTGGCGAAAGACGGCAGCGTGGTGACGATCACCATCACAGATGTCAACGGTACAACGACTGTGACGCTGACAGAAGGGGCTGCGGTAGACCTCACGCCGTATGCAAAGACGGTTTATGTGGACGAAAAGGTGCAAGAATTGTCGCTGTCCATCACACATCTGGAAGAATCTGCACACACCCACGACAATCTGGACGTACTGAATAAGATCAGCGGAACAGAGTGGACACAGCTGGTTTCCATCAAGCACTACCACAACAACATAGAAACGCTGAACAGCATTAGTCCGGCGGACTATGAGAATCTGAGCAGCAAGTTTCCGGCGAGAATCACGGCGTTAGAGGATTCTTTGGGCGACATTGCAACTGCTCTGGCGGACATTGTGGAGGTGACGGCGTAAATGGCGACAATTGCACAGTACATTGCAGAGATCAACCACCAGCGTGACCTGCTGGCAGGGCATCTGGTTGCCCGTGGCATTATCGCAACGGCAGACGAAAAGCTGAATCTGCTGGTACACAAGGTTTCCCTGCTGCCCTCTGGCTCAACCGAAAAAACAGTGATTTTTGATGCAGACCACCGGGACGGAATCTTTCTTTCCCACAATAACACCTTGTACAGTCTTTCTGCGTTTACGGCGGTATATCCGGACTTTTGCAGCAGCAAAAATGAGTATGCCCTGAACTATTCCACCTCTATTTTTGGATGGGATTATTCCTGCTACACCTGTTCGACTGTGCCGCTGACGCTCTCTGCGGCAACACAGATCGCCATGCGGTTTCTGGCAAGCAGCATGGAAACCGGCATCATGCGGCTGGTACAGTCGGACAGCGGCACAGCAGAGGACATTCTCAGCAAGGCACAGACAGAGGGCAGCCATATTGACCTGTCCTTGCAGTGGCTGTACAGCACGGATTATATCACCACGCTGACACCCTGCGAAGGTGTCACAACAGGCACATACTATCTGGCATGGGTCGGACGGAGCAACAACAGTCATCCGCTGATCCGGTCGATTACAGCGATTTAAGGAGGTTATTTTATGAATCTGATCGAGGCAGTTGAGCAGCTGAAAAGTGGCAAGGCGATCCGGCGGAGCAGCTGGGGGGATGCGGCGATTCAGGCGGCACAGCTGGAAAACGGACAGTATCAAATCTTTGCTTCTGGGAATCTCACGTCGGAAATGCTGGTTTTGCTTTCCGGCGATTATGAAGCAACAACAGGAACGGAGGAAACATGATGGAAGTTTTGGGTATTACAGCAGTAGCAGCAATCACGGTCATCTGCTATCTGGCGGCGGAGATCGTGAAAGTCACGTCTCTGGATAACAAATGGATTCCGGTCATCTGCGGTATTTCCGGCGGTGTTCTGGGAATCGCGGCGTTGTTCTGGATGCCGGATTTTCCGGTGCAGGATGTGCTGTCTGCGGCAGCAGTCGGCATTGTGTCCGGACTGGCAGCAACGGGAGCAAATCAGATTTTCAAGCAGTTCAGGAGCTGATGAAATGGCAAAATATGCGTATGAAGATAATCCGCAGCTTTCGCCTCATTTTTGTGCCAGAGAATTCCGCTGCAAATGCAGTTCTCCGCACACGTTTCAGGTGTCGGAACAGCTGATTTCGATGCTGGAACAGCTGTATGCGGCGTTGGACTGTGGCAAGATCATCGTCAGCAGCGGCTACCGCTGTGCAGCACATGACAAGGCAGTTGGCGGAAACGGAGCAGGACAGCACACCAAAGGTACGGCGGCAGACGTGGTGTGCTATGACAAGTCAGGCAGCGTAATCTCAGCAAAGGCGGTGTGCTGCAAGGCTCAGGATCTGGGTTTCGGCGGCATTGCCAATATCACCGGTGCTTATACTTCGGTGCATCTGGATGTACGCACCGGCAGCCGATATTATGGTGATGAAACCAAGGGCACAAACACAGTGACAAACAATTTCTACAGCTATTTCGGCATTTCAAAAGCACAGCAGCCGTCTGGAATTGTGGCAAAAGGGATTGATGTTTCCAAGCATCAGGGTGTAATCAACTGGGAAAAAGTCAAGGCATCCGGGCAGGTGGATTTTGCGATTTTACGGGCTGGTTTTGGGAAAGAATCCAGCCAGATCGATGTGCAGTTTGAACGGAATTACAGCGAGTGCAAACGGCTTGGAATCCCCTGCGGTGCGTACTGGTACAGCTACGCCAAAACTGCCGCAGAAGCGGGGCAGGAGGCTGCTGTGTGCCTGTCTGCTCTGGCTGGAAAGCAGTTCGAGTATCCTATTGCTTTTGACATTGAAGAACAGGCAAGTCTGCAAAATGCAGATGCACTTTGTCAGGCGTTTTGTGGTGCGTTGGAATCTGCCGGGTATTATGCGGCAATTTATACGTTCAAGTCGGCTCTGGAAAGCTGTATCGGGGACAATGTAAAAAAACGGTATGACGTGTTTCTTTCTCATGTGGATGTGAGCAGATCGTCCTATGCCGGGCATTATGGGCTGTGGCAGTACAGCTGGAAAGGCAGCGTTTCCGGCATTGTCGGCGAGGTGGATCTGGACTATGCGTACCAGGATTATCCGGCGATCATCAAGGCTTCTGGGCTGAATGGATTTTCAAAAAATGCAACAACTACTACAGACAAGCCGAATGAGGACACGAAAAAAGGCACTAACGATAGTGACACACTCCAGCAAATCTTGCAGCACGTTGCCAGTATTGACGAGAAATTGAACGGATAAAACAGCGGTTAAATTTCGTTTATAGGTAGCAAAAAACGCTCTTGAATGTGGGGTTCAGGAGCGCTTTTGCTAAAATTTAATTTGAAGATAGGTATAGTTTATTGTCGAAATATTCTTTCATACCGTCTAAAATTCCTTTAAGAAACAATGTGGTTTGTTCTTTGATATTATTTAAATCTTCAATTGTGTAATCTCTTCCGCATTCAACAAAAGATTGTGTACCATGTGCAAGATTATTTCTTTTTTCTTTAACATCATCCAATACAATGCCACCTTTGCAATTCGGATCAATATTGAAGGTGATTCCGTGTTCACGGCATACTTGCCGTATTTTCTTCGCATCTAGATTTCCACTAATATTTGTGGCTTTGCGATCAAGTATGAGTTTCTCTCCATGTAAAATAGAATTAATTATTCTTTCTGCTTTTTCTCTGTACGTATTATAATGTGCCTGTTTATCATATGCTTCGTTAAATTTAAATCTAAACCAAATTTTTTGAATTTCCTGTCGGACTTGTTGATATGTGATTCCTTCTTGTTGTAGTTCGTCATATATCTCTATAATACCGCCCATAATCGTTGATTCAACAAGGTTATAAATCATGAGTAACGCATTGGATTTCAATATTTTTAAAAAATCGCCATTAAAATACTTTTTGTTATATTTGTCATTATCTGATTTTAAAGTTTCATCTTCATAAAGTGCGTTAAGTGCAGCGTAATATAAATCAATTTCTTGGATGCGTTCATTAAAAGTATCAATCGTTTCCTGCATTTGTTTCACCACCCAATAGCATATCACGAACATACTCCACACGTCCTGACACACGAGAAGGCGAATTACTTGCGTGGGTTGTAGTGTGCATTTTAAATTCTTCGCTGCCGAGCCACTCCATAGAACTAGGAATTAAACTTGGATTTTCCCTCAAAGCTAAACCTACTCCAACGGCAATTGCTTCAAACCGTACTCGTGGAGTTGATTTTGATGTTTTTGTCTTTTTGAAACCGTTTTCAAAATACTTATCTACAAAAGCCAGCATATTTTCGAATTCCATTTTAAACTTTTTTTGGTCAAAGCTATCCTTAACACTTTCTACATAAGAGTCTAAAAATTCATCTACTCGATGATTAAAATTTTTGTAGTTATTTAAAAATGCGAAAAACCTTAACACCAATTCAAGGTCATCATATCGTTTTTTAGAAGTTTCACTTACTGGACACACTCTAATGAAAGTTGAATTTTTAGTACACTCTTTAAGGAAATCCATAAAAGGACCAGCATGACTACCACGACGAATTTCACTTGGATTAGCACGAATACCAGTAGTATTAATTCTATTAAATATTTCTTGACGAATTTCAAGTGTAGTTTCATCTGATAATACAACTATTCGCATTGTAGTTTTATTGAATTTTCGTTTAAAGTATTCTGGTAAATCTGCATAGGTGAACCCATTTAGAGTAGTTAGCTTTTTTAGATCAGAGAGCTTAAGTTCATTATTCATGAATTCTTCTAATGTCTGTGTACGTTGAGCACCATCTATTATCTCGCATCTCCCATCGTCAGCATCTGAAAAAAACATAAAAGGAATTGGAAGACCTAATAGTATTGATTCAATGAAACGGTTTTTATTTTGGCTTTCCCATATATATTGTCGTTGATATTCATCAGGAATATAAAATTCATTTTCTCTATATTGTTGAACCAAAAAGTCAATTGCGTAATCTCGTGTATCATAATCAATTTCTTTTCTTAATGCTTTTATTTGATTTTCAGCATTTTTTCGTTGCTCCGGTGTGATTGATTGCATATTAATTTACCCCCATTTCATTAAGATGCTTTTGGATACTTATACCTATTGCTCTGCCTAATTCAACTGGTACAGCATTTCCAATGTGAACTCCCAATTCTCTTCTATTAAATGCCGATTCATTTTCTACAAATTTATAATTTGCAGGAAAGGATTGTAATAATGCTCCTTCTCTAAAGGATAAAGCTCTATGTTGTTCGGGATGACCAAACCGTCCATTCCCATAACCATAAAATTGCGTAGTTATTGTTGGAGAAGGTTCATCCCATTTCATTCGACCATATACAGCTCCATAACTTCTTCCGGTTTTCTTTTTATGACAACTTAATTGCAAATCATCACTCCAGTCCTTCCAAGTTCCACCGGGAATTGAACTACGTATTCTTTTCAAATTTATTTCAGACATTTTAGCAGTACAATGGATCACATCATTACGGTCACATTCTCCATCCGCTAATGGTGGAAGCTTGCCTATTGCATCTCTTACAGTTAAATAATTAGATTCATTATGTGTTGGGGCAATTAAATTAATATCATTCAATTGTGAAGCCAACAATACAAGGCGTTTTCGACGTTGAGGGACTCCATAATTGGGACAATAAACAATTTCCCAAGAGCAATGGTAATTAGACGCTTTAAGGTGGTTTATAAAATCGACAAAAACGGATTCCTTAATCAATTCTGGAACGTTTTCCATTGATACAATTGTTGGCTGTATTCTGTCAATAAGATTTGAAAATGCGTATAATAGACGCCATTTATCATCCTTATGTCCTTCTTTTCGGTAGCGTTGAGTGTATTTTGAAAAAGGCTGACATGGAGCACAGCCAACTAGAATTCGTAAGTCATTGCTAGGGTATAGCGAAATCAGACTATCAGAATTAATAGTGTTAACATCTCCAGCAATGAACTGTGAATGGCTATTGGCTTCGTATGCATATCGACATGATTCATCAAGGTCAATGCCTGCAATTACATTTAATCCTGCTAATTCCAAACCTTTAGTTAAACCACCAATTCCGCAAAATAAATCTACAACAGAAGCCGGCATTGTTTATCCCCCCCTTATTCTTCATCTTTCATGAATAGAAGATACGTTTCGACTCCAAGTGCATCCGCTATTTTTTGAATGTTGTCTAAGGCTATGCTACGTTTACCACATTCAATAGCACTGATATATGTTCTATGTAAGCCAGCCATATCAGCAAATTTTTCTTGAGATACTCCAAGTATCTTTCTGTATTTTCTAAGATTATGTGAAAATACCTGAATTGCATCCATGTGCAACACCTCTTTTTTATTATACCACATTGACTACAATAAGTCAACATACAATAAGTAACAGTTGCGAAAATGAACCTCTGATCTATTCTTTTTTATTTTTGCTTATATCTTTTTGTTACAAACCATAAACTACACAAATTACCAAAAAGCCGTTTGTGTACTGTTACAAACATCTCCAAACTAGCTTGACTATAGGTTTAACTTATGGTATACTGTGTACAGTGGATTAGGGGAGAACCTAGCCACGAATACCGGGGCAAGACGAGAAAGGAGGAAGCATGAAAGAGGACATGACACGGCTTGAACTTTTGACGCTTTTGCTTTCCATCAAAGCACTTTTGGAGAGTGACAACAAAGAAAAAGCCCTCGAACTGATTGACGAAGTCATTAAAGAGGCAAAGAAATAAGGTCGATTGAAATCAACCGACCTTGAAACGAAACAACAAAGGGCGGACTTGCCACCGCCTTTTGCTGCTACAACTATTATATCACGCTTTGTCCTATTTGGCAAGAAGAAATCCCTGCATTCGGAGAAAAACTCCGGTGCAGGGATTTTTTTTGCGTTCATTTGAATTTTCAAGAGGGGGTTCGATTTTTCGACCCTTTTTTCGACTGTATTTATGATGGTGAGCCTTTCTGGGTCACTACAAAATTTAGATACGGGAGGAAGATGAAATGACGCAGAGTCAAAAAGAGCAAATTGACACTTTGCGAGAGCAAGGAAACGGTTATAAAAGAATTGCTGGCATTCTTGGGGTGTCTGTAAATACAATCGCCTCTTATTGCAGGCGAAAAACAGCAGTGTGTCCTTGTTGTGGTGCTACTTTAGTGATGACACCCAAGCATCGAAAAAAGAAGTTCTGTTCAGATACGTGTCGCTTGAAATGGTGGTATGCCAATTCAGAAAAGCTGAATAAGAAAGCAAATTATGATTGTACCTGTCAATTTTGTGGAAAGGTGTTTGTAAGCTATGGCAACAAAAACAGAAAGTACTGCTCACGCAGTTGCTACGGTAAGTCAAGAAGAAGTCTGGGACAAGATCATGCAGTACAAGGCAGCGGTGCAAATTTTGAAAACGCTTCTTGCTGAACGAAAAATAACAGAAGAAGATTATCGGCGTGTGCATGACATCTTAGCCAAGGAATGCGGCATAAACTCGTGCAGTATATTCCTTGACTCTCGTCCGATCATACGGTAATATGTCATCGGAAAGGGGGAGGTTATCACGGCACGAGTGATACAAAAAGTTGTATTTCCGCAGAAAAAGCAGTTTCCATTGAAACGGACGGCAGCCTATGCCAGAGTATCCAGCGGAAAGGATGCCATGCTCCATTCTCTATCATCGCAGGTCAGTTACTACAATCAGCTGATTCAGAGCAATCCAGAATGGCTGTTCTGCGGTGTTTATGCAGATGAGGCATTGACGGGAACAAAGGAAAATCGGGCGGAATTTCAAAAGCTGCTGAACCGATGCAGACAGGGAGAAATTGACTTGATTCTGACAAAGTCTATTTCTCGTTTTGCACGAAACACGGTTACCCTGCTGGAAACGGTACGGGAATTGAAATCGCTGGGCGTTGATGTCTATTTTGAGGAACAGCGGATTCATTCCATGAGTTCAGATGGCGAACTGCTACTTTCCATTCTGGCATCCTATGCACAGGAGGAAAGTTATTCTGCCAGTGAAAATCGAAAATGGCAAATCCGAAAAGATTTCTCAATTGGAAAAATCGGTAGTATTACGATTTTGGGCTATCGCAGAAATGCAGAGGGAGTCTTGGAAATCGAACCGAATGAGGCAGAACTTGTTCGTATGATTTTCTCAGATTATATTTCCGGTATGGGACAACAGAGAATCGCAAATAAGATCAACGAGATGGGAATACCAACTCGACAAGGAAACCTATGGACAAACCCAAGAATTCGTGAAATTCTGACAAATGAAAAATACATCGGAAATCTCATGCTCCAAAAGTACTATCGCAATAACCATATCGAAAAGAAAAAAACGAGAAATCAGGGAGAACTTCAAAAATATTATGTAGAGGAAGCCCACGAGCCAATTATTGACCTTGAAACGTTTGCCAAAGCAAAGGCTATATTGGCTCAGCGACATGAGCAATACACCCATGATGGTGCTACAAACCGTTATCCGCTTAGTGGCCTTATTATCTGTGGATTATGCGGAAAGAACTATCAACGAAAACAACTCCCACAAGGAATCATCTGGATGTGTGCCACTTTTTTGAGGAGAGGAAAAAAGTACTGCCCCGGTTCAAAGCAAATTCCGGAATCAATTCTATATGCTCTAATCTGTGATGTACTTAAATTGGATGAATTTGATACGGCTGTATTTCGGGATAATATTCACCATATTGTGATTCCGAAACCGTTTGAGGTGCAGTTTTTCTTTCACGATGGAACATCTGATATACGGCATTGGAAATACCCATCAAGGGCAGAAAGTTGGACAGAGGAAATGAAACAAGCCGCACGAGAAAGGAATCAGAAATGGGTCGAAAAGTAACTGTAATACCGCCAACAATCAGTCTGCAAACGCACCTGCCGACAACACAGAAAGTAAAGCGAAAAGTTGCCGGATATGCACGTGTTTCTACAGATTTTGAGGAGCAGCTCACTTCCTACGAGGCACAGGTCGATTATTATACCAAGTATATTCAAGAGCGTGAGGACTGGGAGTTTGTCAAAGTCTATACCGATGAGGGCATCAGTGCAACCAGCACAGTGCATCGTGATGGATTCAATCAGATGGTGGCAGATGCTCTGGACGGTAAGATCGATTTGATTGTCACCAAGTCAGTCAGCCGATTTGCACGAAACACCGTAGATTCCTTGACTACGGTGCGAAAACTGAAAGAAAAAGGCGTGGAGGTGTTTTTTGAAAAAGAGGACATTTACACGCTGGATTCCAAAGGTGAACTGTTGATCACCATTATGTCCAGTCTGGCACAGGAGGAGAGCCGCTCCATTTCGGAGAATGTAACTTGGGGGCAGAGAAAGCGTTTTGCCGATGGGAAAGTAAGTCTACCATACAAGCATTTTCTGGGGTATCGAAAAGGAGCAGATGGCTTGCCGGAAATTGTGCCGGAGGAGGCAGAAATCGTTCGCAGTATTTATCGCTGGTTTATGGAGGGCATGACGCCATATAAAATCGCTTGTATTTTGGTTGAAAAAGGCATTCCGACACCATCTGGGAAAGAGCAATGGCATCTCAGTACGGTGAAAAGCATTCTGACTAATGAAAAATACAAGGGTTCTGCTCTGCTGCAAAAGAAATTTACTGTGGATTTTCTTACAAAAAAGACCAAAGTGAATGAGGGTGAGGTTCCTCAATATTATGTGGAAGAGAGCCACCCTGCAATTATTTCACCAGAGGAATTTGAATTGGTGCAGGCGGAAATGGCAAGGAGAAAAGAACTGGGAAAACGCTATCACAGCGGCAATATATTCACAGCCAAAATCGTCTGTGGCGAGTGTGGCGGTTTTTACGGTCCTAAGATTTGGCACTCTAATAGCCGTTACAGACGTGTGATATGGCGATGCAACAAGAAATATACGAATGATTGTTATTGCAAAACACCGCATATTGATGAGGACACGATAAAGCAAGGCTTTTTGAAAGCCTATAATCAGCTGCTTACTGATAAAGGGAGCGTTTTGAGTCTTTGCGAGATGTTGCTGCATGCTTTTTCAGACTGTTCAGATTTGGATGCGAAAATGAGTGTTTTGGGTGATGAGGAAAAGCAGATCACAAAAAACATAAGAGAAATGGTTGTGATCAATAGTCGAACGGTTCAAAAGCAGCCAGAATATACGCTGGAGTACCAATCCTATGAGCGGGAGTACGAGGCGTTGAAAGCAAAATATCAGAAATTGCAGGCTGAAAAATTAGACCGCATAAATAAAACTACTGTGATCCAAGATTTCATGGAGCAGATAAAAAAGAGAAAAGAGCCGATTAAGGTTTTCAGTTCGGACGTGTGGCTTACTGCGATTGAAACAGTGACCATCTGTGAAAAGGGAGAATTGCAATTTCGGTTTAAAAACGGTACTGAAATAACCGTTTGATTCTGAATCGCAGCATTATTAATTTTTCACATAAAACGAAAAGCAGATTTGTAACATTACACAAATCTGCTTTTTTGTCTTGACTTTGCGAGAAAAATAGTGTAATATAGATTACAAGCAAAACGAATGAATTCGGTGTTCCGGGTTTGTCAAAGGCAGTGGTTACCCACTGCACACCCTTTCGGTACTGTTTGCACACCCCCTGCAAAGGGAGTGCATGATTGTATCAAAGGTTAAGTGTTTTTCCATACCTGCACCCTTATTTTGATACAAAATAAGGGTGCATTTTCATTGTCAAAAAGCCTGAAAACTTCGTTGTTTTCAGGCTTTTATCGTTTTCTTATTTAAGATTTTCGGTGAAAAATACGCTTTGATTTCACACTTTGGGGCGTTTTGAGAAAAGTAATCGTTTTCTTGTGGGCAAAAAATGCACCCTCCCAAAGTAAAAATGCACCCTTTTTCAGTTATCGTTTTCTTGTGAAAAGCAAAAAAAAGCACCCACTACAGCTTAATGCCATAGTGGGTTTCCTGCTTTATGCTTCAATCTCCGTCCCATCAACAAACTGGAAAACCATTCTGCCATCATGGAATACGGTTACTTTCTCGATGGTCGTTCGCCAGATACTGTCATCAAAGTAGTCGATGGGTTCGTTGGTTTTCTCAAGAGTTCTCAGAAATGATGCCATTGATTCAATTCTACTCTGGTGCTCAATACGTTTCTGCTGCATTTTTTGGAGCAATCCTTTCTTTCTCTCGTATTGTTCTGTCAGCTCATCGTAGCGAAGGTTGTAAGAATCCTGATTTTGTACGGATTCCGCATTTTTCTGAATATGCTCACGAATCAGAGTACCAATGTCGTTCAGTTCCATGGTCAGCATTTCTATTTTAGTATCCAGAGCAGAAGTATCGGACAAATCCTCCAACAGCATCCTGCAAGTTTCCAGCACCATTTCTCTGTTCTGAAAAAATGCAGCAAAGGCGGAGATAAACCGTATTTTAATTTCATCTTCATAAAAATGCGGCGTGGAACAGAAATGTTCTCCTTTGAATTTGTTGTTGCATTGCCAAATTACACGGCGGTATTTACTGGTTGAGTGCCAGATCTTTGAACCGAAAAAGTGTCCGCAGTCGCCGCAGACCAGTTTTGCAGAAAACATCGTACTGCCGCTGTATTTTCTGCCAAGCTTCTTGCGTCTTGTAAATTCAGCCTGCACTTCTTCAAAATCTTCCGGAGAAATTATCGGTTCGTGAGATTCCTCTATGTAATACTGCGGAACTTCTCCTTCATTGATTTTGGTCTTTTTGGTTAAAAAATCCGTTGTGAATTTCTTTTGCAGAAGCGCACTGCCCTTGTATTTTTCATTTGTCAGAATGCTTTCAATGGTGGACTGCCGCCAGTTTTCCTTGCCTGCCGGAGTTGGAATATGGCGTTCTGTCAAAGTTTTTGCAATGGCGTAAGATGTCTGACCGTTCATGTAGCTTCTGTAGATAAAGCGGACAATTTCAGCTTCTTCCGGTACAATTTCCGGCAAGCCGTCCTCTCCCTTTTTGTAGCCAAGAAAATGGCTGTATGGCAGACTGACTTTACCGTCTGCAAAGCGTTTTCTCTGTCCCCATGTAACGTTTTCGGAAATGGAGCGTGATTCTTCCTGTGCAAGGCTTGACATTATTGTAATGAGCAATTCCCCTTTAGAGTCCAGCGTATAAATACCTTCTTTTTCAAAGTAAACCTCAATTCCTTTTTCTTTCAGTTTACGTACAGTAGTAAGAGAATCCACGGTATTTCGTGCAAAACGGCTCACACTCTTTGTTATGATAAGGTCGATTTTTCCGGCAAGTGCATCTTCCACCATTTGATTGAAACCCTCACGATGCCGTGTGTTTGTCGCACTTATGCCTGCGTCTGTATAGACCTTGACAAACTCCCAGTCATCACGACTTTGAATGTAATTTGTGTAATAATCAACCTGTGCCTCGTAGGAAGTAATCTGTTCCTCATAATCCGTTGAAACACGGGCGTAACCTGCTACTTTTCGTTTTGTTCTCGTATCCATTGCCGTTCGTGTCTGCGGATTAATGGTCTGCGGAATCATTGTGATTTTTCGTGCCATTGTAAACTCCTTTCCTTTGCTTTTTGTTTCATTTCTTCCGTCCAGCTTTCAGAACGTGACGGATTTTCCCAATGTTTCTGAACCTGTTTACCATTATAAAAGATAAAAATCAGTTCGTTTGGTTCGGGAACAATAATTTGCCGAATATATTTCAGAACTGCGTCGTCGTCATACTTCTCCAACTCTAAAACCTCGCAAAGAACGGATAGCAGAATGTTTTCAGGTATCTGCTTTGCAGCAGGACAGTATTTTTTTCCACGCCTTGCAAATGTGGCACAAATCCATGCAGAACCTTGCTTGAATACTTTTCGCTGATAATTTTTTCCGCAGCATCCGCACTGTATCATTCCTGATAATGGATAGCGGTTTTTTGAACCTGTATGAGAAAATTTTGACTGTCTTTGTGCAATCAACTCCTGCACTTTTTGGAATGTATCACGGTCAATAATCGCTTCATGTGCGTCCTCTACCAGATATTTGGGAAGTTCACCGTTGTTTTGCATTTTTCTCTTTTCTATATGATTATTGCGGAAATATTTCTGTAAAAGCATATCGCCGACATATTTTTCATTGGACAGCAATTCCTTAATTCTTGGAGATGTCCAGAGATTCCTTTGTGCTGTTCTGATACCCATTTCGTTCAGTTTCTTTGCAATTTTCAGACCGCCCATTCCGGAAAGATAGTCCGAAAAAATCATCTTAACGATTTCTGCTTCCGTGGGTTCAATTTCCAGAATACCGTCAGCATTTCTCCGATACCCGAAAATTGTAATGCTCCCGATTTTGCCTTCTTTAAAGTCTTTTCGGATTTGCCACTTGCGATTTTCGCTTGCTGAACGGCTTTCTTCCTGTGCATAGCTTGCAAGAATCGTCAGCATCAGTTCGCCGTCTGCTGAAAGACTGTGAATATTCTGCTCTTCAAAATAAACATCCACACCTAAATCTTTCAATTCACGTATAGTTTCAAGTAATGTGACGGTATTTCGTGCAAATCTGCTGATGGATTTCGTAAGAATCAAGTCCACGCTGCCAGCACGGCATTTTTCAAGAAGTTTCTGAAACTGTTCTCTGTTGTCTTTCGTACCTGTTGCTGCCTCATCTGCATACACACCGCAATATTTCCATCCGGTGTGTTTCTGAATTTTTTCACTGTAATAGCTTACCTGTGCGGAAAGAGAATGCAGCATGGCATCCTTGCCGCTGGACACTCTGGCATAAGCGGCAACGTTCAGCAGTTTTGGCATTTTAGGCAGAAATTCAACCTTTTTTATGGTGCGTGTCATATAGTATCCCTCCTCAGTGTTACATATTAAATCAGAAGCGACCTAAAGTCAAGCAGTTTCACGATATATACTGCACAAAGATATATCGAATTTTTCGGCAATTTTTAACTCGCATTTACGAAATTCATGTTCCGAAATAATGCCGTCTTTCCGCCACTTTTTCAGAACAGCAAGTGTGACCTTATAGGTGCTGATTTTTTGTAATTTTTCACTGTCCATCCGCAATACCTCCGTGATAGCAGAGAAGTGAGCAGTATTTACGCTGTTTGCTTTCATAGGCATAGAATTTCTTTCCACATCCTGCACAGACGACTTCTTTCATTGCGGAGGTTCTTCCTGCATTCTTTCTCCAATATTTCTGTCGACAGTGGTCGGAGCAGAATTTTTTCTTCTTTCTATGCGGTGTCTGTGTAATGGTAATGCCACACATCAGGCAAGAGTTATCACTTCTTTTCTTGCGTTTCAGATAGGACTTAATAGTGTTGGGCGATATATGCAAATGCTCTGCAATTTCTGCATTGCTTTTTCCGTTTTGCCGCAAAAGCTCAACGGTTCTTTTTTCTTCTGTTGTCACAAGCAGCACCTCCTACCATACAGTCCGCTAAAAGCTCCAGAAAATTAGCCCCTAAAAGAAAAAATCCCTGAGCAGTTCCGAAAAACTACTCAGGGACATATTTGACATATTATTTCATCAGTTCATTCACACGCTTCTGCACGGCATTGTAATCATATCCGGCATTTGTAAGTCTTTTTTTGCGGTCAGTGCCATTACCCCATTTGCCCTGAATGACTTCACGGGCAATTTCGTCAACGGACTTTTTGGTTGGATAGACAACATTGCCGTTTGCATCAAACACATAATATCCTGGTTTACATGCCTTTTTTGCATTGTCCAAAGAAGAAAATGCACCAATCTGAGACTTTGCGTCACTCCAGCTTTTGCGAACTCTGTAGAGCAGCTTTGTTGTCGGATTTTTCGATACAGAAGTACCTGATTTCATGTAAGACTGCACCTTTGACTTGAAAGCGGACCAGTGCGGCAAAATATACAGCGGACACATCTTGTACGGATTTCTTGCAGTATTGAGATAATCCACAGTACCCGATTTTCCGTCCCTGACATTGAGCCAGTGGGTGTGGGTAAAGAGGTGGTTAATATCAAGATTGTATTTCTTCAGCAAAGCTGCCGCCAATCTTGCACAATTGTCCTCAGACTTCTTATCTGTCACATTATACGCAGATGACATAATGCACTCGATCGCAATTGTTCTACGATTGCCATTGCCACTACCATCAGCGGCGTGCCAGCCGCTCAGGCTGTGGGGCAGATTCTGCCATGCACAGGTATTATCAACGTAATAATGCACCCTGACATCTTTCATATTGCCATTAACAGTTGCTCTTGTATACTGCTCCGCAGGTGTCGTTCCGCTTGCCACAGAAATCCAGTCGGTATTGTGAACTGTTACACCGATAACTTTGCCTTCCATTGAAACAGAGGGCATATCGATTCTGTTGGGATTATGTTTTGTGAGTAAATACTCGTTGATTTTCACTCCATTCAGAGTAGTTGATGTATCAGGTCTTAAAATAGCCATTTATTTGTCCTCCTTTTCATCTTCAGTTCTGCCTACCTTTGTTTGCAGAACGTCAATTGCTTTCTTGATTACCGGCGGATACGGAATTCCCATGAGTGTGGTATTCTCCACAATGGAGAGCAGCTCATTCAGACAGAAGCTGATGCACACGGTATCACGGATATAATTTGTGCCAACGAGAATATCAATTCTGACACCAACCACCACCATGAGCAGAATGCAGAACTTCTTCGCAAGCCCAATCCAGCCTGCCTTACTGCTGAGAGAACCGCTGCTGCTGTGCTTGGATTTGCCCATGACAGCTGTTACGACACCTGTCACAAAGTCAATGCCCATAAAAACTACAAGTGTTGCCAATGCGGAATCCCAGCCGCCGAGCA